>QIRE01000015.1_pt1 | contig 275255 bp, 267 predicted proteins | sample 2940141 | NCBI WGS metagenome assembly QIRE01 (sample SAMN09273532, study PRJNA473421) | Gut metagenome, whole genome shotgun sequencing project. | isolation source: gut tissue | host: Folsomia candida VU population | place: Netherlands: Amsterdam | collected 2016-03-06 | reverse complement strand
AACTCGCTCGGGTAGGGCTTTGGCACGATGCCATCCTTCCAGGCCGCCCTCCCGGGCAAGCCAGATCAGATGTCACCTATTCGTGCAGCAGTCCCGCTACAGCACGTAGGCGGCGACGTAGCTGCCGCCAACTATCAGCGCCGCGAGCGCACCAACCGTGGACCACGCGACGACGCGCGGCCAGTCGATCCAGCGGCGCGTGCGCGTTCTGGGCCCGAAGCCCGCGGCATCCGATGCCCTCACGAAGTCGTCAAACCGGGTCGTGACGCGCGGCGCCTCCGCACGTGGCCGCGAGTCGCTCGTGCGTGGGCGCGCGCGCTCGCGCGGTGGTGGGGGAGCGGTGCCGGCTTGCGAGTGCGAGCCGCCCTCGGCTGTCGTCGGCGGCGCGTGCGTCGTACCGCCGGCGCGGACCGTCGTTCCGCCGGAGGGGGATGCGGCGGCGCGCGTGGAATCGCTCGTGAACTTGACGAGGATGTCGTGTGCTTCGCGTGCGCGATCGAACTCTTGGCCGAGCTGACGCAGACGAGCCTCGTCCTCCGAAGGATGCCGATCCGGATGCACCTCGCGGGCCCGTCGACGGAACGCGTCGCGAATCTCGGCAACGCTCGCGGTGCGGGTCACGCAGAGCGTCTCCCGCGCTTCATCAAGCGTCACGAGGCATCCAGGATGTATCGCTGGTATTCGCGGGCGAGCCGCTCGTTCCTGGCCCGCTCGGCACCCGTCGTCACGTGGGCGAGCAGCTCGGTCGTCATCCGCGTTCTCCGCGCACGGAACACGATCAGGCAGACAAGTCCGATCAGGAGGAACAGCATTGCCGCCAATGTCAGAATCGTGAGCTGGAGAACCGTGGCGCCGACGAGCGCTACGGCGCAGGCGACGCCCGCGATGTTGGATGCCCGCATCCATCCCTGCAACGGCGCGTAGTACTTTCTCGCGGCGATATCCCAGGTCTTGTTGGTCGTCCAGAACCGCCAGCCCTTCGGGGTGGGCCTCAGCCCAGGTATCGGCGTCCAGAATTCCGGCGGCTGCCAGAACGTGTTCGCTCGGATCCACTGGTCAGTCGGAGTCGGCCAGCCACGGGGCGCCAGAAAGTCGCCGCGCACGCCGGCGACGCGGATTCGTCGGGGGGTCACGAATCAGTCCTTCGTATCGGGATGATGCTGATCAGCAGAGTAGCGGGATTCGGATGCGGTGCTATTGGCAACGCTCGAGGCGAGCGGACCACTACACCCCGGGCTCGTTCCTAGCCGCCGAACAGGCGACCGTAATAGTCGAGCGCCATCGGCAACATGACACCCAGGATTGCGACCAGCAGAGCAGCACTCCAGATCATCTGAACGCGCTTCGCGCCCACCACCTCACGATGCAATGCGTCGAATCCGGAAATGTCGGACTGATGCTGAGGCTCGCTTGTCCATGTCGCGGCATCCCGAACGAGTGCTGACAACGTCGCAGTCTGCACCTGATCGAGCCGAGGCTTCTGCTTCTTCAGCCAACGGGTCAGCCGCGCGGCATCCAAAACGGCGATGTCCGTGGGCCGCTCCCGCACGGTGATTTGCTTGGCGCCGACGAGGGCGATGACGCCGGTCACGGGAACCTCCGTTCCCGCAGCAGCGGACAGGAGCTTCTGCGTTCTGGTCGCTTCGTAGCGAGTGTTGCGCAGGTGGTCCTTCGTCTGCCCGTTGACGAGCAGCCGGCGACTGCCCACCCACACCCGCGCGTCCTCATGGAATTTGGTGTTGATCGTGAACACCCCCGCCGCGCCGACGACGACGTGGTCGATATCGCTGCCGCGGGTCCCAATCGGCACCGAATGGAGGACGGTCCACCCGTCGCCAAGCGAGTCCAGACGGTTCGCCACGTCCAGTTCGCCGAGCGCACCCACGTACCAGGGCCGCGAATCGTCCGACAGTGGCGATCGTCCGAACGCGCGCGCGGCTGCCCCGCGCGGCGGAACGTCAGCCTGAACGCGCAAGCATTCGGCCATGACGGATGCCGCGGCGACAGTCCCAAAAGTCGGAGCGGGGGAGTCGAGCGGCAGCTGAGGGGGGAGTTCAGTTGTCATCGAGCTGAGTCTAGGGATGTTGCGGCTGCGGGAGTGTGCAGGTCGACGAGCGCGCGCAAGCCGTCCCCGCATCGAGCAATGAGCCGAGCGGGTCCTACGAGCCGGTGTCGCGGTGAATCGGTTACCACGGCCGGACGTTTCACCGGCGAACGCACACCGACCGACCATCGGGCGTCCCGAGTCGCCGAGCTCACCGACCTGCTCCGCAAATCCTGACATCGCGACCCCGGGCGACCCCACCACAGACCCTCATGCCCACGACCCACTCCGCCCGAAGCCCTCATGGCCCGTTCACCCGCGACGGACGCACGGCGATGTTGATGCGCACCGAAGACGAACGGGACGACGTGCTTGATTGGGTTTCCATTGCAAACCAACGATGACGGGGTGGCATTTCGAGCGATAGACCTTAAGTGCGCGTGATTGCGACACGCCGAAGACACGCCGTCCACGGAAGAACTCTCACGCGCCCACTCATAGCGTCGCCACCTGTGGACGGATGGGGCGGCGGGTCTCATTCTCCGCGTCATCCTGCTGTTTTCTGTGAACCGTGGGTTGTGGATGGATCGGTGGACAACCTGTGTAGAACATGGGGGAAACGGTGCAAGATCACACCGATGTAACTACTAACCCTTGTGGTGCTACCGGATGTCGGCACCCACATCTAGTATTGGTGTGTCGGCGAGCAGCCACGGAAAAAGCCCCCAGGTCAGGTACCAACTGATCTGAGGGCCGGAGTTCCTCTGGCGGGGAAACTTCCTCCAAGGTACGCGTGCCGGTGACGTCCAGCAAGTCTGTTGGACGTGTCCTACAAGTTCCCTTGGAGGGAATTATGGCTAAGGCCAACAACGGCGGCTTCCGCCCGGGGCAAACCGCCCCTCACTCCGGTCAGTACCAGCAGTTCGGTCCGCGTGGCGGAGCCGGACCGGAGCGCACGGTGACGAAGGGGGAGCCGTTGCCTCCCACCCCGAAGCCGAACATGACGTACAAGCTCGTCGACAAGACGAAGCACTGAAGGCGAGCGATGGTGACGCGTCGGGTTAGCCGCCCGTTCACGGTGACCTGTCCCCACTGCCGCGCGACCTACGGGCCGTTCTCGAAGCTCTCGATGGGGAGCTGGCAGTGTTCGAACTGTAAGAAGTCCTTCGAAGTGCGCTAGCACTCCAGCATGCGATGGGCGTATCGCTTCGGCGGTGCGCCCATCGCGTGTGTTCGCCGTTTCTCGCGGCTAGATTGCTGCGCGCGAGGTGGCGTCGTTGACCGGCTACCGGTCGACTCCACAAGGGCGACGATTCTCGCGGTAAAGCCGAGATTCTGCGCGCGCAGCGACTGCTATCCGAACGGGCGCGGCGGCGAGCTGCACGCCTCGAACTGCTCGCCTGAGACCATGGCGGATCCTGCGATGATGCGACCTTCTTCCGCCACGGAAGGACGATGACAGGCGTCTACGACAGCGGCTGTTGCACTGCGCTGCTCTGAGTATCGTTGACCGGGCCTTCCTCCTCGGAAGCCAAACGCACGCTCCGCTCGAGGTTCTCCCGCGCTGTCCGGTCCTCCTCGGCCATCCGCCGCGCCCGCTTCCGCCGGTAGCGCTTCACCTCAGGCTGAGCTTCGAAGTACGCGTGAAGGGACTCGGCGGCGCGCTTTTCGATTGGCACTCCGAGCCCCCCGAGTCGTCGATGGCGGGCGTCCGCGGCTAGCTCCTTCAGCGGCTTCACGAGCGTTTCATACGGGTCACGATCGGCAAGTGCCTCCGCCCACTGATCCATGTCGAGGATTGAGCTGCTCGTCCACTCCTCGCCGTCGCCGCTGCCGCGGTATGTGGCGGTCACGCGGTACTGGCGTGGTTGGCGGTCCTCGGTGAAGGCGCCGAGCAGCAGACGCACCGCGCGGCCCGGTGCGAGGAACGGGAGGCCTCCGGCGAGTAACGTCCGGTCGATCGCCGCCTGCTGGCGCGGGTTCTCTGCTTGCGGCCGGGCAGACCACTCGAACCGCACATCCTCTGCCGCAGTGAGACCGGAGTTCTTAACCTCGATGGCGACCACGCCACCCCGGATGAAGTGGAAGTCGACGATTACGTACGGCCGCGCCTGCTCGACCTGTGACCGGATCGACGCCCGGTACTGCCGCAGCGCGAACCACGCCGCGGCCGCCGCCACGACCACCGTCATGAAGGCCCACCATGCCTGCCACTCTTCAGCTGTCGGCCAGCCCTCCCAGCGCCACCACTCCATCCCGTCACGGTAGCGGAGACCGGACGCGTCGATCTCCGGTGCTGTGCGGCTGGCGTCTCGGGCTTAACCGCCGGAGGTGAGGATGGCGACGCCTGCGGCACCAAGCGACGCCAGAGCGACAGCGAGCGATGCCCAGGTCATCCCGCGCGTGAACCGCTCCGTTCGGCGCGCGCTCTCCTGCTGCGCCTGGGTCAACTGGAGATTCAGGTTCGTGAGACGGACCAGATCTGCGGTGACCGTGTGCACGTCTTGAAGCACCGCCGCCGTGCGTTCCGTGGCTTCAGCAGTGCGCTGCGGCGAATCGTCGAACTCGTAGTCGAAGAGCTCATACTCGATCGGCTTTAGTGCGCTCAAGAACCCAGGATCGATGGTCGGGCGAGGCGAATCAACCACGATCTCCTTGAGGCGGTCGAAGTTCTTGACCAGGTCGGCCACCTTGAGGTGGTTGTCGAGGCCCAGGCGAGCGTACGCGTCTGCTACCTTCACGCTCTCGCCGAAGGCCTTCACGCTATCGACGACATCGCCGACCGTTGTCGGCGTGTCCTGCTCGATCGCGTTGTCGTCGTCATCGTCGCTCACCAGCGCATTCTCGCATCACGGCCCGACAATGGAACTTCGGCGCGTCAGTGATCCTCCGGGGGCGGCGGGGGCTCGACAGTCACGTTGGAGTCGCAACGCGGGGCCGTGCCGTCCTCTGTGAGGATCGGCCGGCGCGGGATTTCGGGCGGTTGGGTCCGCCCGCAACGGACCTCGTACGCGCACCGCTCGAATGGGGATCGCCCCGCCGCGTGGACGCAGGTTATCGATGGCCTGCCGCTGGCTGTCGAGCGCGCCGGATACACTCGGCGCGTGGTACTGGAATGGTCTGCCGTGCGTGTCGTCGACGACGACGAGTTCGCCGATGAGCCGCTAGGCACAAAGCAGAAGTTCTGGGTGGAGAACCCCGACGACGATCGACTCTGGTTGTTCAAGTATGCGCGGGAACGCGAAGGCCGAACGCTTGGCGAGGATTGGGCCGAGTGGGTCGTACCCCGGCTCGGCGATCAGCTGGGGACACCGACCGCGCGGGTGCTTCCCGCGGTGTGTAATCGTCGCCGAGGCATCGTGTCCAGATCGGTGATCGATTCGATAGTCGACGCTCGTCTAGTTCATGGAAACAGCCTCCTTGCCGAGCTGGACTCTAGCTACGACTCCACGCTGGGGCGAAACAACCCGCGATACACCGTCATTGCGGTTAAGGCGGTGCTCCAAGAGGTGACTGCGCCCGTCGAGTTCACTGGTCCGGCGGCGATGAACGCGTTCGACGTATGGGCGGGATATCTCACCCTCGACGCATGGGTGGCAGGCAGAGATCGCCACCACGAGAACTGGGGTGTTCTCAGCAGTCAGCGAAGCCGCTCGCTGGCGCCTTCGTATGATCACGGCAACGCTCTTGGATTCCAGGAGCGATCGGAGCACCTCGAGGAACTCCTCGCACATCCCGCGCGCATCGATCATTGGCTCGCGCGAGGGCGCAGCCATCACTTCGCCGGGCGCCCTTCGCTCGTGGACCTAGCGCACGAGGCGCTGCAGTCAGCTTCAGCGGTCGCGCGACGTTACTGGAACACACAGCTGACGTCACTAGATGAGAGCGTCGTGAGCGATATCGTTCATACAGTTCCACGCGAGATAATGTCCGACCCGGCGCATACATTTGCTCTCAACATCCTCAACGCTAATCGAGAGAGGCTCCTCCGTGACTACCCAGTCAATTAGGTTGCCCGACCGGCAAGAGAGTTCTGTCGAGCGAAGCCTGCTTCTTGTTTGGCAAGACCGCTCCGATCGACGGTTCGTTCCGGTGGCCGAGCTGAACTACCTCGCCGACGGTCGATACGTCTTCCAGTACTCCCATGACGCCCGAAACACCCCCGCCTTCTTCCCATTGGACGAGTACCCGGACCTTTCGCGCACCTACGTAAGCGAATCGCTGCCCGTCTTCTTCGCCAACCGAGTGATGAGTTCCGAACGCCCGTCCTACGATCGCTACCTCCATTGGCTTGGACTTGAGAATCGCGTCTCGTCGGAGGTCCCGCTCGAGATCCTCGCGCGCACTGGCGGCGGAAGAGCCACCGACACCTTCCATGTCGTGGATCGCCCACTCAAGGGAGAGAAGAGCTTCGTCAGTCGGTTCTTTGTATCTGGAGTCCGCCATGTCGAGGACCCTGACGCCGCGCTAGCTGCTGTGCGATCCGGCGACCGGCTGGTGCTGCGCAAACAGCCCGATAATGTCAAAAACGCCAGAGCCGTCATCATCGATCTGGAAACCGGCGCTCAGCTTGGCTGGGTCCCCGACTGGCTGTGCGATGAAGTCACCGGGCTGCTAGACGAGGGCTGGTCTCTCGACCTGGTGGCGGAGCAGGTCAACCCAGACGCGCCGGCCCACACTCGGGTGCTCTGTCATCTTGCCGCTAGGCGGCCATAGTCGACGCACGGTTACGTCCCGCTAGTGGGCGGCGCCCGAATAGGGATCGTTCCCGAGTCCGAGTCGCCCGCGGGATAGCCTGCAAGGATGATCCGCCTGACTGACTTTCTCCGCGTTCCGGATCCGGCGTCGACAAAGCTCAAGTTCAACATGCGATCTGGTGGCGGAGGTGGTGAAGCGTGGGATCTCCTGGTCGAAGATTCTCCCGACTGGCTCAACCTCAGTCGCTGGCGCGCGCGCAACTCGAACAACAACATGGGCGACGCGAGGTACTTGCTCGCCTGGGCGCAGTACTACCCATACGGTCCGAACTACTTCATTTTTGGAGGCTTTTTTCGCGTGACGCCGGTAGTACCCGCAGTAATCGATGGGTACGGCTACAACTTGGAACTGCTCGAAAAGCACTCCGAGTACATCAAGCGACTGATCATCAAACTTGGCGAACCCATCGGGCGCCAGGTGTATCTGCGCAGGTACGAGACCGTGCAGGAGCAGCTAGACCCCGAGGTGTACGAGCTCGCGCCCGACACGAAGCTCGGAACCTTTCCCGGCTACCAGAATGTTCGTCTGCGCCACCACGAGCTGCAGCGGATCATCGCAAATGACGAGCCTTCCTGGAAGGACGCGCTTTCGAGCGTGAAGGGGGTCTATGTCATTACTGATCTCAGCGACGGGAGACTCTACGTGGGCTCCGCGTCCGGCGAGGCAAACGGGCTCTGGCAGAGGTGGTCTGGTTACGCCCATCTGAAGAACCTCACCGGAGGAAACCGCGAACTCGAGCGGTTGCGCAGTGATCTCGGGGACGCCCACATCATTGGAAACTTCCAGTACTCAATTCTGGAGATCTTCGATCCGAAAACGAGGGCGGAAGTCATTCTCGCGCGCGAGTCTTTCTGGAAGCAGGCTCTTGATTCACGCTATCCGCACGGCATGAACGCGAACTAGTCGCTCGACTGTGCGTGACGATCCGGATCTGTCAGCACAGGTATTTCGCAGTTCGGACCGCGATGTTCGTAGCTGCCTATCGTCGTGCGTCGCCGGGACCAGGATCCGACTGCGGGTGCAGTATTGGGAACTTCAACGGCACGGAAGAGCTCGCTTGTCAGCAGGCGCGTTGCGCTCTCGATCTCTGACGCTCCCTCAGGCGTTGATGCCGAACACGCGCAGCAGCGGGACGCGGGGGATCATCCGGCGCGGGCCGAGTTGGATCGTGGGGATGGTTCCGCTCTCGACGCCGAGCTTGATCGTGCGGTAGTCGACGCCGACGAGCTTGGCCGCATCCTTCATCGTCAGGGCGAGTGAGTTGCTTGAATTGTTCATGTCCTTCTCCTCGGTGAGCAATGTATGTCATCACTTGCCCACACGGTACTCCTACCGTGAGCAATGCGCGACATGTATTGCTCACTTCGCAGAAGTCATGAGAGGCTCGCGGCCATGAGCGACGATGACGAAGGCGGTGACGTCGACACCGAGGTGACCGACCGCGAGCGGATCGACCTGGGTGACGGCGTGAGCATCCCCCGGGCGTGGGACGCTATCGCCGCCGACGGGCCGAACGTTGCGGGCACGATCCGCCTTCACGTCGTGTTCGACCAAAAGCTGCGGCGGACCGTAGCGGCATCCGTTCGCCTTGAGCGCGCGGGGGAGGGCCACGAGGTCACGGCGGCCGCGCTTCGCGATGTACGGGTGCAGTACCTCGTCGCGCTGTCGTCGATGCGCCTGCTCACCGTCACCCGCGCGGAGGGCAAGGCCGAGCCCTTCTCCGAGTACCTCGCTGAGGTGGCGGGGCACTCCGGTCGCACCTACGAGGAGACCGTGCGCGAGGCGGTTCGGCTCTACCGGATCGCGACGACCGTGAACCTGGCCCCTCTGAAACTTGTGTCGGACCAGCTCCATGTGAGCGTCAGCACGGCGACGCGAATGATGGCTCGCGCACGCGAAGCCGGCCTCGCCGATGATCTGATCCCGCGCGAGACGTACAACCGGATGCGAGCCGACGACGACGAGATGACGTTCCCGCCGGCCTTCCCGAGTTCGCCGGATGGCCCCTCGATCGGCCGTTGATAGAAATCCGAGTCAGTTTGCGCCAAATCGGCACACTGCCTACCGAATTACTGCAGGTTGAGCAAACTGCTCAAATCAGCCTGAGTTATCCACAGGCGAATTCAGATGTGCCCGCATTCACTTTCGGCATACGCCTGAGCGCCCGCCAACACTGAGGATTCTTGCCCGCCTTTTGCCCGCGTTCTATTTACAACTCGCTGTTTTCGGACGTCGCATGATGGTGTCGGTACTCAAGAGGTCCGCGTAATTACGCGGATCTTGTCGTTTCGGGTCGTTATGCAAAATACCCAAAACGTGTTCGAATCCCTCCAGGGGTCTTGACCTATTCCGTGACCGCCGCCCGGTCCACCCTCAACGTCTCGCTACGGCCGTCCGGCGTCGTGATGACGACGGATGCCGTGCCGGTAGTAGGCCGGCACGATCGTGGAGTTGCCGGGGCCGCCGCGGGTGAGGACGTAGACGGGGCCGAAGACCTTGAGTGCGGCAATGGTGCAGGTGAGGGTCACGACGTAGATCTCGGGCCGATGCTAGGCCGGGTTGCGGGGAAGGCAAGACATTTGTGGTTAGAGCCAACTAATCTGGGGTTCGGGTTGTGCGCATGCCTGGCGCGTGCAACGGTGAAGTGATGGACGCATCTGAAGGCCAGCCATCCGCATCCACTCGACGCGCGAAGTCGCCGTGGTGGCTCGCGACCACGTCGCCGGTGGCAGCAGTGATCTTGACGATCGTCTGGGCGGCGTTGTTCTTCTGGAGCGTGCTCGACGGGCGCGATTGGGATGCCTTCCGCATCGTGCACCTGAGCGTGACAGCCCTGCTCACGGTCGCCTACGCGGTTGCTGCGGGGTACCTCGCCCGCCGGGGCTGACGCTTCTCTGTCTGCACCCCCGCCTAGGCTCAGGACATGCCCGACTTGGATGACGTGCGCGCGGTCGCTTTGCGTCTTCCGGGCGCCGAGGAGCGCGCGACAACCGGCGGTGCCGCCTGGTTCGTGCGGGGCAAGTTGTTCGCGTGGGAGTGCCATCCGTGGCCGAGCATCCCCGAGGACATGCGCCAGATCATCGCGGCTGAGCTTGTTGTGGGTGTGAAAGTCGCCGACCGAATGGATGCCGTCGCTCTCGTCGAGATGGCGCCTGACGTGTTCTTGCGCGAGACGACACGATGGGGAGAACCGAAGGTCGCGTTCCGCATGGCCGGCATCGACGGGGACCATCTCGCGGAGCTCGTGACCGAAGCCTGGCGGGTTCAGGCGCCGAAGTACCTGCGGCGAGACCTGGACGGGTTCGACGCGTAGCGCATAGGTTCGCACGCATGACCCGTGCCACCCCCGATGCCGTTGAGTCAGAATTTCCCCGCTTGCTCGGGAACGTGGCCAATCGCGCGCTCGCGGAGCACGGCCTCCACCGGTACGCGCAGCTGACGGCGCATACCGAGGCTGAGCTGCTCGAGATTCACGGAGTGGGGCCGAAGGCCGTGCGCATCCTGCGGGAAGAGCTTGATGTGCGTGGGCTGGCGTTTCGTCTCGCTTCGCTCGCTCAACGGGCGGAAGGCGTTTCGTCTCGCTTCGCTCGCTCAACGGGCGGAAGGGGAGTGACTCGGGCGTTTCGTCTCGCTTCGTTCGCTCAACGGGCGGGGGGCGTTTCGTCTCGCTTCGCTCGCTCAACGGGCGGAGGGGGAGTGACTCGGGCGTTTCGTCTCGCTTCGCTCGCTCAACGGGCGGAAGGGGAGTGACTCGAGCGTTTTGGGTCGCTTCGCTCGCTCAACGGGCGGAAGGGGGAGTGAGGCGTTTTGGGTCGCTTCGCTCGCTCAACGGGCGGAAGGCGTTTCGTCTCGCTTCGCTCGCTCAACGGGCGGGAGGGGAAGCGGCCTCGTAGAGTTCGGCGTGAGCGTGTGCTGTCGGAGAGGCGTGGAGGAGCTTCGAGACGGGGCAGCGGGCGTCGGCGGCCTTCAGTAGCTTCGTCGTTTCAGCCAGGTCGGCGCCCTCCAGCGACAGGTAGGCGTCCACCCGGAAGAGGTAGCCGGGGCCGGGGTCGGCATCCTCCAGTGCGACTTCGACGCGCACTGCCGTGCGCTTCCTGCCGCGCACCAGCACCTGCGCCGTCGCATTGAGACACGTCGCCCACGCCAGCGCGATCAGCTGCTCGGGATTCGACGCCGCAGGGTCGACATCGGCGCCCAACGGCGAGGCGACGGGCACCTCCATGCCGCCGACCACCCGACTCCACCCGTCGCCGCCGTCAGTGTTCACTGCCTCGGTCCGATACCTCACGCTCATCCTTGAACTATAATTGGACGCGGTGCAGGAACGGTCGCCGACGAGGGAAAACACGGATTCAGATGGCGACACAGGGCACCCCGATCGTCGAGTTCGCGGACGTCACCCACACGTTCGGCGGGCGGCATCCCGCACTCGACCACATCAGTCTGGCGATCGACCGCGGCGAGATCTTCGGCGTGATCGGCGAGAGCGGCGCCGGCAAGTCCACCTTCCTGCAGCTGATCAATGGACTGAGATCACCGACCGCCGGAACCGTCACCGTGCTCGAGCAGCACGTCGCCACGCTCGCCCGCGGGCCGCTCCGCGAACTGCGCCGCGACATCGGCGTCGTGTTCCAGAGCATCGACCTGCTCAGCAACCGCACCGTGCGGCGGAACGTGGCACTGCCGCTCCGGCTGCAGAAGACCCGCCTCTCGCGCGACGAGGAGCGCGCCGCGGTCGACGAGATCCTCGACTTCGTGGGCCTCACGCACCGCGCCGACCACTACCCGGCGCAGCTCAGCGGGGGAGAGCGGCAGCGCGTGGGCCTCGCCCGCGCTCTCATCACCCGCCCCGCGCTGCTCCTCTGCGACGAACCGACCTCATCGCTCGACACCTCGACCACGGCCGAGGTGCTCCGCGTCCTCGCGGATGCCCGCGAACGCTACGGCACCACGATCGTCGTCATCACCCACGACCTCGACGTCGTGAAAGCGATCTGCGACCGTGTGGCGCTGCTCGAACGCGGCGCGCTCCGCGAACTCATCCGCATCCAGAAGACCGACTACCGGACCCTCCCGAACTACTACGACCAGGTCAAGCGGGAGCTGATGCCATGACCTGGCTCTCCGACCTGATCGCCGAATACGGCGACAGCATGCTCGAAGCGCTCGCCGAGACCGGCTACATGCTCGTCGTCTCGCTCGCCGCCGCGGTGCTCATCGGCCTGCCGCTCGGCGTGACGGTGTTCCTCACCCGCGCGGGCGGGTTCGCGGAGAACCGTGCGCTGTGGCGGGTCGCGAACCTCTACATCAACATCGTCCGCTCGTTCCCGTTCTTACTGCTCGTGGTCTTCCTCATCCCGTTCACCCGGCTCGTGATGGGAACAACCTTCGGCACGCAGGCCGCCACCCTCCCGCTCTGCTTCGTCGCGGTCGCCATCTACGCCCGGCTCGTGGAGCAGATCCTGCTCGAGGTTCCCCCCGGAATCTCGCGCGTCGCCACGGCGATGGGCGCGACCGTGCCGCAGGCCGTCGGGCAGTTCCTCCTCCCCGAAGCACGGTCGGGACTCGTGTACGCGCTGACCTCGGCATCCATCAGTCTGCTGTCGTACTCGACGGTGCTCGGCGTCGTCGGCGGCGGCGGCATCGGCGACTTCGCCATGCGCTACGGCTACCAGGAGTACAACGACGCCCTCATGTACGTGACGATCCTCGTCATCGTCGTGTGCGTGCTGCTCATCCAGTTCGCCGGTTCACGCCTCTCCATCCGCCTCGACCACCGCTGACCCCCACGAAGGAAAACTCATGCGAATCCTCCCCACCGCCGGCATCCTGCTGGCATCCGCTCTGCTCATCGCCGGATGCGCGTCGCCGGGCGCGGATGCCGAGCCCGCTGAAACCGTGACGCTGCAGGTCGCGGCGGTCACGTCACCGATGACCGATGTCGTCGAAGCGGCCGGCGAAGCCATCGAGGACGGCTACGAGATCGAGCTCGTCGAGGTGGGCGACTACGTCACATCGAACACGATTCTGCAGGCGGGCGATGTGGATGCGAACTTCTCGCAACACGTGCCCTACATGGAGTCGTTCAACGCCGGCAACGACGGCACCCTCGTCGGCGTGCAGCCCGTGTACGACTTCATCATCGCCTTCTACTCCAAGACCGTGACCGACATCGACGACCTGCCCACGGGCGCGACGATCGCGATTCCGGACGACCCCTCCAACACCGGCCGCGCCCTCCGCCTCCTCGCGAACGAGGGCCTCATCACGCTCGATCCGTCGATCGACCCGTACACCGCGACCCCCGACGACATCACCGAGAACCCGCAGCAGTTCGAGTTCCTCCAGGTGGCGATCAGCCAGCTGAACACCGCCTACGACGAAGCCGACCTCGTGTTCCAGTGGCCGTCGCACATCTCCGCGCTCGGGCTGAACCCGACCGACGATGGACTCATCACCGAGCTCGACGACACGTTTGCTCTGAATCTCGTCGTGCGGGGCGAGGATGCCGACTCCGCCGCCACCGCAGCGCTGAAGAAGGCGTTCACGAGCGACGAGGTTCGCGCGGTCATCGAGGGCAACGGGACGATCACGACCGCGTTCTGAGGGGTGCGTTTGCGGCGTTTCGTCTCGCTGCGCTCGCTCAACGGGCGGGGGTGTCGGTCGTTGAGCGAGGAGCGCAGCGACGAGACGAAACGGGGTGGGGTGGGGACCAGGGCGTTTCGTCTCGCTTCGCTCGCTCAACGGGCGAGGAGCGATCTTCCGGTCGTTGAGCGAGGAGCGCAGCGACGAGACGAAACGGGGTGGGGTGGGGACTGGGGCGTTTCGTCTCGCTTCGCTCGCTCAACGGGCGAGGAGCGATCTTCCGGTCGTTGAGCGAGGAGCGCAGCGACGAGACGAAACGAGGTGGGGACTGGGGCGTTTCGTCTCGCTTCGCTCGCTCAACGGGCGGACAGGGGTCAGGGGCCGCCGAGCCAGTGATCGATGCGGTGCGTGTCGGGCGTGAAGCCGTGACGCACGCCGTAGAGCACCGCCTGGGTGCGGCTCGTCGCGCCGATCTTCCGATACACCGAGCGGATGTACGACTTCACCGTGTTCGGGCTGAGATAGGTGAGGTCGGCGACTTCGGCGTTGCTCTTGCCCTGCGTGATGAGCGCCAGGATCTCCGACTCGCGGTCGGTGATGCCCTCGCGCTTGCCCGGCCAGTCGAGGCCTGGCTGGCTCGGGGCGCGCCGGCTCTGATCGGTGAAAATCCGTTCTCCCGCGTGGATCGCCTCGATCGCGGCGACGAGCTCCGCCGCGCTCAGTGTCTTCGACAGGTATCCGTGCACGCCCTGCTCACGCGCGATCTCGACCAGGTCGGGGTGAAAGTTCCAGCTTTTCACCCCCAGGGGTGTGACGCTACACCCCGAGGGGTGGTTCAGTAGGCGATGTGCATCACCCGATGCGCACCCTGCGCCGACCAGCGCTCAGAAAAGGAGCCATCATGCTCGGACTCATCATCAGCATCATCGTCATCGGTTTGATCGCCGGCTTCATCGCCCGCGCCGTCGTGCCCGGTAAGCAGGACATGAGCATCCTCATGACCATCGTCCTCGGCATCGTCGGATCGTTCGTCGGAGGCTTCCTCGGTTACCTGCTCTTCCGCCACGACGACATGGACGGCTTCCTGCAGCCCGCCGGCATCATCGGCGCCATCATCGGCTCCATCATCGTGCTGTTGGTCTACGGTGTCGTCCGCGGACGCGGCGCTGCCGGTCGCCGCAACTGACCGACCGTGAGAAGTGGCCGCTCCCCGTCATCGGGGAGCGGCCATTCGCGCGGAGACGTCAGGCCTCGACGTCGCCGACTTTCTCCCACATCTTCGCGATGATCCACCACTGCCCGTCGAGGAAGACGAGGTTCAGGTAGTCCTGCATGACGCCGCCGAACATCTCGAGCTGCGGCTTCACGAACGCCAGCGTCGGTGAGACCTGGTCGAACATGAGCACCTGGTCGTGCCGAGCGTTGCCGGCCTCCGCCGGCGACTGCCGGTTGGCCACGGCGTCGCGGTAGACCTTATAGGGACGGATGCTGAGTTCGCCGCCCTGCGCGGAGTACAGCACGCAGTCTTTGTGAAAGACCTTGTCGAAGAGGTCCATGTCCTGCAAATGGAGGACGTCGAAGTAGTTCGCCATGAGGGTCTTGATGCCCTCGGGAGCGTCAGAAAAGTTCATGAGGGAACTGTAGCGGACGCCGCACGTCAGCCGGAATGACGCGGGGAGCCCCCGGCATCCGCCAGACTGTCATACGTGACACAGACCACCGACGAAGGCTCGGCGTACTGGTACGCCGACCCCGCTGAGGCCGCCCCCGCCGCTGTGCTGCAGGCCCTTCGGAGCTACCGCGCCGCCGAACTCGCCATGCGCCGCCGCACGCAACAGTCGATGGACATGGGAGAGAACGAACTGCTCGTACTGCGCTACCTCGCGCGCGCCGCCGCCCGTGGCGAAGACGTCACCCCCGCGCACCTCACCCGCCACCTCGGCATCACCTCGGCATCCACCACCGCGTTGCTCGACCGGCTCACGAAGTCGGGCCACGTCACCCGAGAGCCGAACCCCACCGACCGCCGCAGCGTGCTGATCACCTCGAGCGCGAAGGCCGAGGAAGAAGTGCGGCACACGCTGTCTGCGATGCACGCACGGATGATGGACGTCGTCCGCCCGATGACCACCGCCGACCGGGTGAGCGTCATCCGCTTCCTTGAGGCGATGCGCGACGCCGTCGACGAAATCGACGCGTAGCGTTCAGGACGCGGTGGCGTCGGCCGCGTCGGCGAGCGAATCGAAGAACGCGATCACGTCGCGGCGCTCGCGCGGGTTGAGGTCGGCCATCAGCGCATCGAGGCGCGCGGCGAAAGCCTCGTGCGTCGACGCGATGGCCTCTTCAGCGGCCGAGGTCGCGGCGATGAAGATGCTGCGGCGATCGTCCGGGTTGCTCGCCCGCTCGACCATGCCGGCCTTCTCGAGGCGGTCGAGGAGCGCCGTTGTGGATGCCGAGCTGATAGCGAGGTGACGCGCGATCTCGCTCGGCTTGACGTTGTGCACGGCGTCGCGTTCGCGCAGGAGAAAGCGCAGGATCGCGAGTTCGTTGTCGCCGAGCCCGGTCTGTGCGCGCACCCTCAGCAGCATCGCGTGATCGGAGGCGCGGAAGCGGTCGTAGGCGCGCAGAACGGCGTCGGCTTCCTTCGCATCCACGTTCGTCATACTGCTCCCTGCTTACCTCGTAAGCAATACATTACACCCAACGAGTAACTCTGCATATGTCTCGCTTGACTAACTACTTATCGCCTGAGTAACCTTTCGGCACAGGTACTGCGAGACGAAGGAGAACGACCATGGGACGTCTTTACTACGGCAACACCGTCGACCCCATCGTGATCCCCGACCGGGAGTTGGCTCACCTGCGCATGCTCGCCACGACGAAGCTGCGCCGGTCGGAGAGCTTCTCGGTGTCGTGGGTGAATCCGGCGAACCCCGAAGGGCGCTCCACGATCTGGTTGCACTGCTCGATTCCGCTGCGCTTCGAACTCGACCGCGCCGAAGAGTCGCTCGACCGGCGCTACCTGGAAGAGCTCGCCAACGCCGCGCACACCTCGGCGGGTGTCGTGCTCGACATGACGGCCGAGCCCGAGGGCCTGAAGGTCGTCGCGAACGATCTGCGGCGGGCAGCGTGAGCCTCACTCTGGTCGGCGCCGGCCGGCCCACCTGGGCGTGCGTCGACACCGACCTCTACGTCGTCTCGCGCGCCGGGGAGTACCTCGGATCTGTCGACCGCGCCAACGACGGCAGCTTCCTCGCGTTCGACGGTCGTGCGACGCCCGTCGGCCGCTACTCCTCGCTGAGCGAGGCTCAGGAGGCCGTGCTCTCCGTGCCCGAGGCGGGCGCGGAGGAGAAGCAGCGGCGCACCGAACGCGCGTGGCAGAGCGTCGCAGCCGTATCCGGCGTCGTCGCCGGCGTGTGCGCTCTGACGGCCGGGGCCGTCGTCCCGTTCCTCTGAGCGATCAGACCGCGGCGCGGATGACGTCGTCGGTGCGCTGCTGAAGGTACGCGCACAGATTCGCCAGCGTGGCGAGGTCGTTCGCGAGCTGGCTGACACCGGCGCTGTCGAGGTCGAAGCCCTCGTGGCGCGGTTCGAACGACACGATCCACCGCGGCGCGTCGTCTTTCACGACCGCCTGCAGGTAGGTGACGGTGGATGCCGTCCGCAGCGACACGACGACGAGACCCGAATCGGGACCCGCTTCGAAGTTCTTCTCGAGCACCGAGACAGCGGTGTCGACGCTGTGCTGGGCGCGGAAGTCGTCGACCCAGGTCTGCACCCGGGCCTGATCGCGATATGGCATGTGTCTCCGTCGGGAGGTCGGCGCGAATGTCCGCGCCCATCCAGTATGCGGGGCGTCTGCGTCGCGCATGGACGCGATCGGCGATATATCCCTCAGTGCGCGGCGTCGTACGCCTCGAGAACGGATGCCGGCACCCGCCCCCGCTCGGAGAGCGTGTAGCCGTTCTCGGCCGCCCACGCGCGGATCGGCGCATAGTCGCGCTGTCCGGCGCGGCGCTGCGTACGCGCGCCGGAAGCCGACGCGGTGCTCGTGCGCGGTGCGCCGGCGGACCGCGCGGAGATCGATCGCGCGGCGGCAATGTACGGCGCGAATGCGTCGCGGAGGGCCGCGGCGTTGTCGTCGTTGAGGTCGATCTCGTACGCGGTGCCGTCGAGGGAGAACAGCACTGTTTCGCCGGAGCCGACCTCGAGGACCGATCCGTCGAGGTCGTCCACGAGCTGATGCACGATTCTGCGGGCCATGCACGAAGCATAGTCAGCCGCGGCTCGCGGGCGACAGCGGCGTTTCGAGGGCGGGCTCTCTCGGTCGTTGAGCGAGGGAGCGCCAGCGACCGAGACGAAACGCTCGTGTTCGCCTCGGGGCGTTTCGTCTCGCTTCGCTCGCTCAACGGGCGGGGATAGGGTTCCCTCGGTCGTTGAGCGAGGGAGAGGGTTCCCTCGGTCGTTGAGCGAGGGAGGGGGCTCTCTCCGTCGTTGAGCGAGGGAGGGGGTTCCCTCGGTCGTTGAGCGAGGGAGCGCCAGCGACCGAGACGAAACGGCTGTGGAAAAACCCGACGGGTCATCACCCGGCATCCGTACGCTCGCGGTCATGCCGCATGTGTACATGCTCCGATGCGCGGACGGCACGCTGTATGTGGGCAGCACGATCGACCTCGACCGTCGCCTCATCCAGCACCAGGACGGTACCGGCGCGGCGTACACCCGACGACGGCGGCCCGTCGAACTCTTCTGGTCGGCAGAGTTCGAGCGAGTGGACGAAGCCTTCGCGTGGGAGAAGCGTCTCCAAGGGTGGAGCCACGCGAAGCGGATCGCGTTCGCGGAGGGTGGGATCGACGCAGTGCAGGGCTGGAGCGCGCGCAGGCGGGGTGAGGGTAAGCCACCCGATCGTTGAGCGAGGGAGCGCCAGCGACCGAGACGAAACGCTCGTGTTCGACTCGGGGCGTTTCGTCTCGCTTCGCTCGCTCAGCGGGCGGGAAGGGGACGGCGTTTCGTCTCGCTTCGCTCGCGGGGCGGGCGGGAAGGGAACGGCGTTTCGTCTCGCTTCGCTCGCTCAACGGGCGGGAAGGGAACGGCGTTTCGTCTCGCTTCGCTCGCTCAACGGGCGGGAAGAAGCCTATCGGTCGCCCCGCGAGGGAGCCTCGGGGCGTTTCGTCTCGCTTCGCTCGCGGGGCGGGCGGGAAGGGGACGGCGTTTCGTCTCGCTTCGCTCGCGGGGAGGGCGGGGGGAGTTACGGGAGGAGGCCGGCGCGGCGGGCCTTCGCCACGGCGGCGTGGCGGGTGCCGGCATCCAGCTTCGCCATCGCCGCCTGGAGGTACGACTTCACCGTCCCCTCGCGGAGGGCGAGGGTCGCGGCGATCTCCGCGTTCGTCTGGCCGAGCGCCGCGCACGCCAGCACGTCGAGCTCGCGCGGCGACAGGCGCACATCGAGGTCTTCGGCGCTCTCCGCATCGTCACGGGCGAGGTCGGACAAGCGCTGCTGGAGCGCCGCGAGACGCCGGCGGATGCCGGCATCCTGCACATCTGCGGCGATGCCACGCAGCTCGGCGTACGTTTCACGCAACTGTTCGCGGGTCGCGCTGTCGACGCGCCCCGGCGTCTCGACGCTCGTCGGCAGGAGCGACAGGTGCTTGTGCACCTCATCGCGCACGCGCAGCTCGGTGCCGAGATCGCCCGCCACCTGCAACGCGGCGCGCGCCGTGCCCTCGCCGAACGGCGCCGGCATCCATGACCCGCAATAGAGGATGCCCCGGGCACGCCCGGCGACCAGGATGGGCACCGCGAAGAGCGTCGAAATGCCCTCGCCGAGGATGACGCGGTCGTAGTCGTGCGTGATGTTGCGGGACGAGCGGTAATCCAGCGCCAGGCGCGGCCGCTTCTCGACGAGCGCCCGGCCGCCGAGGCCGCGGGTGGCCTGCACGACGAGGCCGGACAGGTGCGCTGTGCGATTGCCGACGACGGAGGTGACCTCCACGGCGTTCGACTTCTCGAATCCGCCGAACGCCACCGGCAGCCCAGTCCGCTGAGCGAGATCGCCCACGGCCCGAGAGAGCAACTCGGTGTCGCTGGCGAGGGCGGGGAGTCCCATCGCGTGCTACCTACTTCCGGGGGTGACGGCCACGTCACTCGGTTCGTAGCGTCGAGGCTACCACGCGGCCATCGACGCAGATCGGCCGCACGAGCACACGCTCACACCATGAGGCAAGGAGGCCACATGTCCACGTCCCCTACCGATGCGGCCCCACCGGGAGGCATCGACTACGTCGCCGTCGAAGAATCGCCGCGCTTCGTCGAACTGAAGAAGAAGCACCGGAGCTTCGTCTGGCCCCTCACGATCGTCTTCATCGTGTGGTACTTCGCGTACGTGCTGCTGTCGTCGTTCGCGACGGAGTTCATGGCCACGCGGGTGACCGGCGACATCACCGTCGGCCTTCTGCTCGGTCTCGGCCAGTTCGTCACGACGTTCGCCATCACGATGGGCTACGTCGCCTATGCCAACCGCACCCTCGACCCGATCTCCAGCGAGATCCGGGCCGACCTCGAGCGCCAGGAGCCGACCTCATGACCCTCGCTGCAGCGGCTACCACCGCCGGGGAGAACAACCCCGTCCTCAACATCGCGATCTTCGGCGCGTTCGTCGCGGTGACGCTGTTCATCGTCATCCGCGCGAGCCGCAACAACAAGACGGCGGCCGACTATTACGCCGCCGGTCGCTCGTTCACCGGGCCGCAGAACGGATTCGCGATCGCCGGCGACTACCTGTCGGCGGCATCGTTCCTCGGCATCGTCGGAGCGATCGCGATCAACGGCTATGACGGATTCCTCTACTCCATCGGATTCCTGGTGGCCTGGCTCGTCGCCCTGCTGCTGGTGGCAGAACTCATGCGCAACACCGGCAAGTTCACGATGGCCGACGTGCTCTCGTTCCGCCTCAAGCAGGGACCGGTGCGGATGGCCGCAGCCATCACGACGCTTGCGGTCTGCTTCTTCTACCTGCTCGCGCAGATGGCCGGCGCCGGTGGACTCGTCTCGCTCCTCCTCGGCATCAACGACAAGATCGGGCAGTCGATCGTCGTCGCCGTCGTCGGCGTGCTGATGATCGTGTACGTGCTCATCGGCGGCATGAAGGGCACGACCTGGGTGCAGATCGTCAAGGCGTTCCTGCTCATCGGCGGCGCGATCGTGATGACCGTGTGGGTCTTGGCGATCAACGGATTCAACCTCAACACGCTGCTCGAATCGGCCGTGGCCGCCTCGGCCACCGACCCGAAGGACGCGATCCTCGGGCCCGGCCTGCAGTACGGCAAGAACCCGTGGGACTTCATCTCCCTCGCCATCGCGCTCGTGCTGGGCACGGCGGGCCTGCCGCACGTGCTGATGCGCTTCTACACGGTGCCGACCGCGAAAGAAGCGCGCCGCTCGGTCGTGTGGGCCATCTGGCTGATCGGGCTGTTCTACCTGCTCACCCTGGTGCTCGGCTACGGCGCCGCGGCACTCGTCGGACCGGAGGTCATCGCCGCCGCGCCCGGTGGCGTGAACTCCGCCGCTCCGCTGCTCGCACAGGCGCTCGGTGGGCCGCTGCTGCTCGGCTTCATCTCCGCGGTGGCGTTCGCGACCATCCTCGCGGTCGTCGCCGGACTCACCATCACGGCGGCGGCGTCGTTCGCGCACGACATCTACGCCAACGTCGTCAAGAAGGGCAACGTCCCGGCGGACGGCGAGGTGAAGGTGGCCCGGCGCACGGTGATCGTCATCGGCATCCTGGCGATCCTCGGCGGCATCGGCGTGCAGGGGCAGAACGTGGCGTTCCTCGTGGCGCTCGCCTTCGCGGTCGCGGCGTCGGCGAACCTGCCGACGATTCTCTACTCGCTGTTCTGGCGCAAGTTCACCACGCGCGGCGCGGTGTGGAGCATGTACGGCGGCCTCGCGGCAGCCGTCATCCTCATCGTCCTCTCGCCCGTGTTCTGGGGCACCGAGACGAGCGTGTTCAAGAACGTCGGTACGGCGATCTGGCCGCTCAACAACCCCGGGATCGTCTCGATCCCGCTCGGGTTCTTCCTCGGGTGGCTGGGGTCGGTGACCTCGTCGCGCAAGGAGAGCCGTGAGAAGGCGGCCGAGATGGAGGTGCGCTCGCTCACGGGCTACGGTGCGGAGAAGGCGGTCGATCACTGATCGGCTGATCGGCAGGTGCGGGGCCGGGGTGACGACTCCCCGGCCCCGCTCCCGCGTTCTCCGGCGGCCTACACGCCGGAAGAGATGCTCTCCTCGAGATCGAGGAGGAACCGTTTGCGCTCGGGATGCCCGCCGTATTCGCCGATCGAGCCATCGCTGCGCACGATGCGGTGCGCGGGGATGACGATCGAGATCGGCGTGCGCGCACACGCCGACCCCACGGCCCGGTTCGCGCCGGGGGAGCCGGCGGCGATCGCGATCTCGGCGTAGGAGGCGGTCTCGCCGTAGGGGACTCGCGCGATGGCCTCGAGCGCCGCGCGGACGAACCCATTCGTGGTTCCGAGATCGAGCGGAACGTCGAACGTGCGCCGCTCACCGGCGAAGTACTCGTCGAGCTGGCGCGTCACCGCGCCCGTCGCCGCGGCATCCGCCACCGGCGCGGTACGCAAGATCGTGGCGATGCGCGCGAGCGGGCCGGCGTGCGATCCATCGAGCACATCGAGCGAGGCGAGGCCCGCATCGGTGACGACGATGAGGGCCTCGCCGATCGGCGTCGGGTGCACCGAGAAGGCTGCGTGGGTCATGCGTCCATGATGGCCGCCGATAGCGCGGGCGGAGACCGGTGCAGCCCCTTCGGTGGACAGATCGCCGGATCGAGCGGGTGTGGAGGAGACGGTGCTGTGCCTATTCTGGTGAAATCGGCCGGTCTGCCGCGGTTCTGCGGTGCCGGAAGCCTAAGGTGGCACGTGTGTGGCGAGCAGATGGCGGTGCCGTGCGAGGCGTAGACGACGCTGAGCACGAGTTCTCCGTGTCCCCCGGCGACCTCGATCTGTCCGAGCCCGGGGTGATGGTGCAGCACGTGGCCGCCTCCGAACGCGGACGCATCCGCGAAGAGGCCGCGCAGCTGGGCGGCGCCTCGACCCTGCTCCACTACACGGATGCCGGCGATGCGGGCATCGACATCACGAAGGCGCACCCCGGCAGCCTGCCGCAGTTCATCACCGGACGCTCCACGCTGCTCTCCAATCTCTTCCGAGATGAGGTGGCGCTGCGCACCGCGCGGCTCGCGGCCGAACGCATCGCGGCGAAAGACGTCGAGCTGCGCACGACCCGCGGTCTCGACACGGTGCACCTCGCCGTCGGCATCGCCGCCTGGCGCATCGGCGGCGTGGCGTATTCGGCGCCCGTCCTGCTCCGCCCGCTCGTCATCCGCCGCCACCACAGCGACTTCGACCTCGCGCTGCGCGGCGCCTTCACGATCAATCCCGAGCTGGTCGAAGCCGCCCGCAGGCATTTCGGCATCGTGATCGACGGGCGCGCCCTCGCCGGGCTCGCCGATGAGGGCGGCGTGTTCAAGCCGCAGCCGGTCATCGACCACCTCCGCGCGCTGACGGCGCACATCGACACCTTCACGGTGCTGCCACGACTGGTCGTGTCGACCTTCGCCGACGTCGCCGGGGCGATGGAACGGGATGCTGTCGACCTCGACCACCCGTTCCTCAATGCGCTCGCCGGCCACGTCGCCGACCGGGAGACCGTGTCGCTCGTGCGGGGTTTGCCGAAGATCATCGGCGCCGACGACCGTCCGCCGGCATCCGACCGCCTGCTGCTCGATGCCGACGCCGAACAGGAAGCGGTGCTCGCCCGCATCGCGACCGGCCAGTCGCTCGCCGTGCACACCCTGCCGGGCACGGGCGGCACGCAGACCGTCATCAACGCCGTGGGTGAGCTCGTGCGTGCCGGCAAGCGCGTGCTCGTCGTGAGCGCGCGACGCTCGACGCTCGAGGGCGTGCGGCACCGGCTCGCGGGCATCAATCTGCCGGGGCTCGCCGTCTCGCCCGCGCAGCTGCACCGCGACCTCATCCGTGCCATCGCGCGCAACGAGAAGGCCGTGCCGCCCAAGGTCGCCGACGTCGACGACGCGCTCGTGCGTCTGCGGACCGTGCTGCGCGACTACCGCGTCGCGCTCACGCATCGGCATCCGCAGATCGGCGTCTCGCCGCTCGAGGCCCTCCGCACCCTCACGACGATCGCGGGCACGACGCCGCAGCCGAGCGCGGAGACGCGTTTCGACCTCGCGACGCTGCGCACGCTGTCGACGCGGCGGAGCGAAGCCGCAGCCGCGCTGAGTGCCGCGGCGCGCCTCGGCGAGTTCCGCTTCGGACCCGACGACTCGCCCTGGTACGGCGTGGCGTTCTCGACCACCGAGCAGGCACGTTCGGCGCACGCACTGGCGGGCAAACTGCACCGCGCCGACGTGCCGTCGCTTCTCGAGCGCGGCTACGAGCTCATCGGCCAGACGCGCATGCGCCCGTTCACGACGGTCAGCGAGCTCGGCGCGTACATCCAGCTGCTGCAGGGCATTCGCGCCTCGCTCGACCGGTTCAGTCTCACCGTGTTCGAGCGCCCGCTCGACGAACTCATTCAGGCGCACGGCTCGCGACGCGATTCCGCGACGATGTCGGGAGCGCTCCGCCGCCGCCTCAAGCACCTGTCGAAGGAATATGTCCGCCCGGGCATGCACATCACCGACATGCACGCGGCGCTGCTGCGGGTGCAGGATCAGCGGCGCCAGTGGGAGCGGCTGGTGGATGCCGGCGTTGTGCCCGAGATCCCCCTCGGCCTCGACGACGTCGCCACCGCGTGGCAACGCGTGAACGCCGACCTCGGCGAGCTCGGCCAGGCCCTCGGTCGCTCCGACGCGCTCGCCTCGCTGCCGATTCCGCAGCTCGTGCGCACGCTCGCGGGGCTCGCGGCCGAATCCGACGTCTTCGACAATCTCGTCGAGCGCGCCACGTTGCGCGGCGAACTCGCGGCCATGGGGCTCGATGCGCTCCTCACCGAGTTGTCGATGCGGCACGTGCCCGAAGGCGACGTCGCGGCGGAATTCGAGTTCGCGTGGTGGCAGTCGGCCCTCGAGGCGATGCTCCGCTCGGATCGCGCACTGCTCGGCGCGAACACGTCGGTTGTCGACCGACTCGAGCGCGACTACCGCCTCGTCGACGAGGCGCACGCCGGCTCCGCCGGGCCGTTGCTCGCGGCAGAACTCGCCACGCGCTGGAAGATCGCCATCGTCGACGAAGCCGACGAGACCGCCGCGCTCAAGCGCGTGCTGCGCGCCGGAACCGCGACCGCCGCCGAGATCGTCGACGCGGCGCCGACGCTGCTGCGCTCGCTCGCCCCCGTGTGGCTCGCGTCGCCTTATGAAGTGCCGGCCATTCCGGATGCCGCCGCGTTCGACGTCGTCGTCATCGCCGACGCCGCCGCGCTCTGCCTCAGCGAGGCCGCGCCGGCCCTGCGCCGCGGACGGCAGATCGTCGTGTTCGGAGACCCGGTCACCCAGAAGCCCACGCCCTTCCGCATCTCCGCCGGACTGCCGGACGGCGAGGACGAGCCGGAGGTTCCGTTCGACGAAACCAGCGTCTTCGAGCGCCTCGCCGAGCTCATCCCCACCGAGACGCTGACCCGCAGCTACCGCGCCGGTGGCGAAGACCTCGCCCAGCTCGTCAACGACGCGTTCTACGGCGGCGAGATCGTCTCGCTGCCGTGGGCCGGCTCCTACCTCGGGCGCGGCAGCCTCAGCGTCGATTACGTCGAGGGCGGCACCGGCACCCCCGACCCGATCACCGGCGCGGTCGAGAGTCCCGACGCCGAGCTCGCCCGCGTCGTCACGTCGGTGGTCGAGCACGCCGTGAACCGTCCGACCGAGACGCTCATGGTGATCACGGCATCCACCCGCCACGCCGAGCGTGTGCGCGCCGCCGTTGCCGCGGCCTTCGCCGGACGCGCCGACGTCGCCGACTTCGTCGGGCGCGACACCGCCGAGCCGTTCGCCGTGCTGGGCTTGGAGGAATCGGTCGCCGAGAGCCGAGACCGAGTGATCTTCTCGCTCGGATTCGGGCTCACCAAGCACGGCCGTGTGCTCAGCGACTTCGGCGACCTCTCGGGTCCTGACGGCGAGCGACTGCTCACGGTCGGGATGACCCGTGCGCGACGCTCGATGGTGATCGTGTCGTCGATCCGCCCGTCGGCCTTCGACGAGGGCCGTCTGGAATCGGGCGCTGCGACCCTCATGTCGATTCTCGGCGGCATCGCCGCCCGCGCCCGTGAATCGCGCCTGGAAGACCTCGCCGACCCGCTGACCCTGACCCTCGCGCAGCACCTGCGTGCGCTCGGCGTCTCGGTCGACGTCGACTACCACGGCCGGCTGCCGCTGGTCGCGCAGTACAAGGGCAAGGCGGTCGTCACCGAGAGTGACACCGACGCGATCGGCGAGAGCCTGCGCGAGACGCTCCGCCTGCGCCCGCAGATCCTGCGGCGCCTCGGGTGGCACTACATCCGCGTGCACGCGTTCGATCTGTACAGTGACCCCGCCGGTGTCGCATCCCGCATCGCGGCGATTCTGGGCGTGCAGCCCGAGACCCCCTCGGCCGACACCGCCACGCAACCGATCGATGTCCCCTGAGCGTCAGCGCATCGTGCGCGTCGCCGGCAGCCGCCGCGCGCAGCTGACCCCGGCACCCGGCACGACCGGCGAGCCCGATGCAGCCCCGGCCGCCGCGCGGCCGTCGCAGGCGCCGAGCGAGGCGGCGCCGGCATCCGGACCGAACGATGCCCGCATGCACGAGGACGTCCCGCCGCACTACTGAGCTAGCGACGTTTCGTCTCGGTCGCTGGCGCTTCCTCGCTCAACGGGCGGGGGAGTCCTTCTGCAGGAGGTCGCGGATCTGGATGAGGAGCTCCTGCTCGGTCGGCTGCTTCGCTTCGGGCGACTCGTCGACGCCGGCCTTGGCGGCCTGGCGCTCCTTGAAGTGGTTCATCGGCAGGACGAACACGAAGTAGACGACGAGTGCGACCGCGAAGAAGGCGATGATCGCGTTGATGAGCCCGCCGATCGGGAAGGTCACCGGGCCGTGCAGGCCATCGATGGTCGGGCCGACCGCGCCGGTCGATTCGTCGGTCTGCCAGACGAGCGAGATCAGCGGGGTGATCACGGCGTCGACGATCGCCGTGACGACCGCCGTGAACGCGGCGCCGATGACGACAGCGACGGCGAGGTCGATGACGTTGCCTCGCATGATGAAGTCTTTGAATCCCTGGATCATGATGTGCTCGCTTTCGTCTCAGTCTTCGGGGAGGTGGCGGCCGGGGTGCTGCCGGATGCCGCGGATGTACGCGAGTCGGTGCGGTAGAAGCCGCCGCCGTTGAAGGTCACGCCGACCGAGCCGTACTGCTTGCGGAGTGCGCCACCGCATTCCGGGCACTCGGTCAACGTCGCGTCGCTGAAGGACTGCACCGCGTCGAAGCGGTGACCGCACGACGTGCAGGCGTAGGCGTAGGTGGGCATGGATGTCCTCGGTTTCAGCGCGACGGGGGCGCAAGCGTGACGGTGCGGGTCGGGGTGACGACCCCGGTGACGGGCTGGTCGTGGCGGTCGCGGGGGACCTCGTCGACCAGTTCGGAATCGAAGATGACGGCGTAGACGGGTGGGCAGTGCTCCATCGAGCCGATGGTCTTGTCGAAGTATCCGCGTCCCCAGCCGAGGCGCATGCCGCTGTGGTCGACGGCGGCGGCGGGGATCACGAGCAGGTCGACGTCGTTGACCGCCAGCGGGCTGAGCACCTCGCCGGTGGGCTCCGGCATGCCGAAGAGGCCCTCGGCGATCTCGCCGTCGGGTTCGGCGACCGCCCAGTCGAGCAGACCGTCGGCGCGCGTGATGGGAAGGAGCACCCGGATGCCGCGGGCCACGGCGCCGCGGATGAAGTCCTGCGTGCCGGGCTCGGTCGGCGCGGCGAGGAAGCACGACAGCGAACGGGCGCCGTGCGAGGCGACGAGCGCGTCGAGCTGAGCCGTGATGCCGGCGGTGGCGACCTCGCGCGCCGCTTCGGAGCGTTGCTGACGACGTTCGCGCAGATCAGCGCGCAGCGCGCGCTTCGCGTCGTCGATGCCGTCCGTCATGCTCCGATTGTAGGCGGCGCCTCGACGTTTCCTGCCCGTCACCTGGTTGTCACAGGGGCAGGATAGGGTGGGAGGCATGACCCGCACTCCGCTCAAGGCCGTCATCCCCGCTGCGGGACTGGGCACGCGCTTCCTCCCCGCCACGAAGGCCATGCCGAAGGAAATGCTGCCCGTCGTCGACAAGCCGGCCATCCAGTACGTCGTCGAAGAGGCGGTCGCCGCCGGCATCGACGACGTGCTGATCATCCTCGGGCGCAATAAGAACAACATCTCGAACCACTTCGACTCCGTGCCCGAGCTCGAGACGAACCTGACGAAGAAGGGCGACCTCGAGAAGCTCGACCGCGTGCAGCGCTCGAGCGAGATGGCCGACATCCACTTCGTGCGCCAGGGCGAGCCGAAGGGACTCGGCCATGCCGTGCTGCGCGCGCGCGGCCACGTCGGCGAGTCGACGTTCGCCGTCATGCTCGGCGACGACCTCATCGACGAACGCGACCCGCTGCTGCCGAAGATGCTCGAGCAGAACGCCGAGACGGGCCTCACCGTCGTCGCGCTCATGGAGGTCGACCCCGACCAGATCCACATGTACGGCGCGGCCGCGGTCGAGCCCACCGACGATCCCGACGTCGTGCGCGTGACGGGCCTGGTCGAGAAGCCGAACAAAGAAGACGCACCCTCGAACTACGCCGTCATCGGGCGCTACGTTCTGACCCCGGCGGTCTTCGACATCCTCGAGCGCACCGAGCCCGGCAAGGGTGGCGAGATCCAGCTCACCGACGCGCTGGAGGAGCTCGCGACCACGACGGGTGTTCTCGGCGTCGTGTTCCGCGGTCGTCGCTACGACACCGGCGATAGGCTGGATTACATCAAGGCCATCGTGCAGCTGGCTTCGGACCGGGAGGACCTCGGCCGTGACCTGCGCCCCTGGCTGAAGGACTTCGCGGCGCAGCTCTGACGTCGCCTGGGGCGAGGGGGAGGGTCGTGGACCTGACGGTGCCCCGAGCGCACGGGCCGATCTCGATCCGGCTCGTCAAGCAGCGCGATGCCCGCGCGATCCAAGCGGAGCTCTTGAGCAACCGCGCGTGGCTGCGGCCGTGGGAAGCCACGAGCCCCGACGGCCCCGTGTCGTTCGACATGCGCACCGGCATCCGCCGCCTGCTGCAGCAGTACCGCGACGGGGGTGGGATCCCGCTCGTGATGGAGTACAACGGCGAGCTCGCCGGGCAGCTGAACGTCTGGGGCATCGCACGCGGGTCGCTGTCGTCGGCGACGATCGGCTACTGGGTGGGCGAGCGGTTCGCGGGCTACGAGATCACCCCGACCTGCGTCGCGCTGGCGACCGACCTGTGCTTCCGGGAGATGGGTCTGCACCGGATGGAGATCTGCATCCGACCCGAGAACAAGGCGAGCCTCCGCGTCGTCGAGAAGCTCGGGTTCCGCTACGAGGGACTGCGCCGCCGCTACATCCACATCGCCGGCGAATGGCGCGACCACTACGTCTTCGCGCTCGTGCGCGAAGACGTGCCCGACGGGGTGCTCCGCCGTTGGGTCGCGGGACTCGCGCCCGAAGAGGATGCGGCCGTGCCTCCGGCGGACCGCCTGCCGCACTGAACCTTCACCTTCACCCTCGACTCGAACGTGAGACACGCGGTGCGAGAGCCGCGGGTTCTTGTCGACGGGACCTAGCGTGGTCGACATGGGTGGGCAGGTTCTCGGCGGCGGAGTGGTGGTGCTCGTCGCGGTCGCGCTGTGGCTCGTCTACCTCCTCCCGTCGTGGCATGGCCGCCACCAGTACAACGCCGCCGAGCGCAACGCCGTGCGGCTGAGCCAGGCACTGCGTGTGCTCGCCGAGACGAGCGAGACTCCGCGCGAAGTGCAGCTCGAGCTCAACGCCCGCACGGCTCTCGCGCAGCAGCGACTGGCACGCCGTGCGCAGGCGGAGCGCGAGCAGGCGCAGTTGCAGAACGCGAAGGCCGCGCTGGCCGTCGAACGCGCGCAGACGCGGATGGATGCCGCCCTCGCCCGCGAGCGGGCCGCCGTCACATCGGCCGTCGCCGCGGCCGACCCGGCGGTGCGCCGAGCCCGTGCGCGTCGCCGCGCGCGCCTCGTCGCCGCGCTGATCGGCCTCGTCGCCGTCGCCCTCGCCGTGTGGGGCGTGATCGTGCTCGCGCAGACCGGGGCGTCGGCCGTTCTGTGGACGTCGGCCGCGGTCGCCGCCACCAGCGGACTGCTCCTGCAGCGCATGTCGAGCATCCAGCGACGCTCTGTGCGCCGCGAAGCCGTCGCGCTGGCGCCTCGTGTCGCCGGCGCGGTGCAGGACGTCTCGCTCGCCGCCGACCGCGCATCGTGGACGCCCCGCGAGCTGCCGCTGCCGCTCACGGCATCGGCGGGCTCGCGCGCCGCGGCGGTGCTCGACGAAGCAGACGCGCGCGCGGCGCTTCGTCGCGCCGCGCTCGAAGAGGCCATGCGCGAACGTGCGGAGCAGGCGCGTCCCGCGTCGATCGCTGCGGCACGCGCGGTGCGCGCCGAGGAATTCGCGGGTGGTGCGGCCGCCGGCGACGACGTCATCGAAGCGCACGTGCGGCAGCTGCTCGAGCGCCGGGCCTCCGGTCAGTGACCGCCGAACCGCGTGATAATCTAACGGAGGTACTTGGGCCTATGGCGCAGTTGGTAGCGCGCCTCGTTCGCATCGAGGAGGTCAGGAGTTCGAATCTCCTTAGGTCCACCCAGGAGAAAAGCCCCCGCTGAGCGGGGGCTTTTCTCGTGTCAGACCGTTTCGCGTGCGCGGAGATCCTTGCGGAGGATCTTACCCGCCGTCGACTTCGGGATCGCGTCGATGAACTCCACGCGGCGCACCTTCTTGTGCGGGGCGACATTGTCCGCGACGAACGCCATGACCGCGTCTTCGGTCAGGCCGGCATCCGGCGCGGCGACGATGAACGCCTTCGGAATCTCCTGCTTGTCATCGTCCAGCACGCCGATGACGGCGGCATCCATCACCTGCGGATGACTCAGGAGCAGCGCTTCGAGCTCGGCGGGGGCGATCTGGTAGCCCTTGTACTTGATGAGCTCCTTCAGACGGTCGACAATCGTGAACCATCCGCCCTCGTTGTAGACCGCGATGTCGCCCGTGTGGAGGAATCCGTCGGCGTCGAGAGTCTCGGCTGTCGCCTCCGGGTTTCCCAGATAGCCCAGCATGACGTTGGGGCCTGAGATCCACAGCTCGCCGGCGGCGCTCACACCGTCGTCACCGGTCGCGGTGATCTCCTCACCGGATGCCGGATCGATCAGCTTGCACGTGATGTTGGGGAGCAGTGTGCCGACCGAGCTCACGGGGATGTCGTCGCGCGTGAACGGCATGGCGTGCGAGACCGGGCTGAGCTCGCTCATGCCGTAGCCCTGCATCATCCGCGCGCCCAGGCGACGCGCGGCGAGTTCGGCGGTCTCGCCGTCGAGCGGCGCCGCGCCCGAGAAGATCGTGTGCACCGTGGAGATGTCGAACTGATCGACGATGGGATGCTTGGCGAGGGCCACCGCGATCGGCGGCGCGATGTAGAGGTAGGTGCACTTGTACGTCTGGATGAGGGTGAGGAAGTCGACCAGATCGAACCGGGGCATCGTCACCAGGCTCGCGCGCTGTTTGAGGGCGAGGTTCAGCAGCACCGTCATCCCGTAGATGTGGAAGAACGGCAGCACGGCGAGAACCCGGTCGCTCGCCTGCAGATCGATGTTGATGCGGCACTGCGCCACGTTGGCGACGAGGTTCCGGTGGCTGAGCATGACACCCTTGGGCACTCCGGTCGTGCCCGAGGAGTACGGCAGCACGGCGACGTGGGTCGCCGGATCGACGGCGACCTCCGGCGCGGCGCGGCCCTCGGTGAGGAACGTCCGGAGGTCGGGATGACCCTCCGCGCCGTCGAGGACCATGAGGTGATCGTCGTCGATGCCGAGCTCGGTCGCGGCGGCCTGCGCCTGCGGGAGGAGCGGGCTCACCGTGACGAGCCAGGACGCACCGGCATCCGTCAGCTGCTTCTGGATCTCGCCCGCGGTCGAGAGTGAGTTGATCGTCGTGACGGTGGCGCCCGCGCGGAGGATGCCGTGGAACACCGTCGCGAAGGCGGGAACGTTGGGGCAGAGGAGCCCGACGACCGTCGTGGTCGTCACGCCCCGAGCGGCGAGGGCGCCGGCGAACGCGTCGATCTGCGCCTTGAGCGCACCGTAGGTCGTCTCGGCGCCGGTCGCCGGATCGATGAGGGCGACGCGTGCGGCATCCTCAGCGCTCAGCGATCCGAAGAGGTCGTCGTAGACGGTGACCTCGGGGATCTCGACATCTGGGAACGGGCTCGTGAACACGGGATTCTCCTTCGAACGACCGCTGCGCCGGCGACACTGCCGGGTGTGCCCATCATGTCACCGCGGGGCTCAGGCGATCTCGTGGAGGACGAACGCGGAGAGGAATCCCAGGGTCGCCCAGAGCCCCGTGAGGATGCGCTGCTCGTCGAACGCCTCGGGGATCATCGTCGAGCAGACCATCGCGAGCAGAGCGCCGGCGGCGACGGTCGTCACGACGGCCGTCAGTTCGGACGGTGCCGATTGGAACGCGAGGTAGCCGGAGCACGCCGCGACGACGGTGACGACGGTGATGGCACCCCACAGGCCGAAGATGCGTCGAGCCGGGGCGCCCGAGCGCTTCAGCTCCGCCGTCGAGCCGAGGCCCTCGGGGACATTGCTGATCGCCACGGCGGCGACGATCGGCAGGCTCAGTCCACCGCCGGCGATCACCGAGAGGCCCATCACGATCGCCTCCGGGATGCCGTCGATCAGCGCCCCGACCGCGATCACCGTGCCGTTGCCGCCCTGTGAGCGCCGCGCGACGATGTTGGCGGCGGAGTTCCGGCGCGGGCGGGAGATCGCGGCATCCGCCACGGTGTAGATGATCGCCCCGGCGGCGAAACCGATCACCGTGGGAATCAGGCCGCCGTCGTCGTTCGCCTCCTGGACGAGTTCGAAGGCGAGCGTGGAGATGAGGACGCCCGCGCCGACCGCCATGATCGCCGCCACGACCCGCTGCGGGATGGTGACGAACCACGCGACGGCGGCGCCGACGAGCAGCGCGCCACCGGCGACGATGCCGCTGAGCGCAGCCAGCCACAATCCCATGGCGCCACTCTAGATCGCGCTACACGCCGACGGGCTCCCGCGTCGCCAGTCGCTCCGCGGCGAGGGCCTCGGCGGCGGCGAGAGGCGTGACGCCGCGGGCATCGGCGTCGGCGAACACCCGGCGCACGGTATCGCCGATGTCGGCGACGCGCTGCATGATCTCCCCCCGGGTGCCCAGGTGCTTCGCCTCGCCGTCGAGGTAGACCACGCCGCCGGCGTTGACCACGAAGTCGGGTGCGTACAGCACACCGCGTGCCGCCAGCCGATCGGCGCCGGCGTGGTCGGCGAGCGGATTGTTCGCCGGTCCGCAGACCGCTCGCGCCGCGAGCGCGTCGATGACCTCGCTCGTGAGGATGCCGCCGATACCCGCCGGGATGAAGACGTCGGCCGGGACGAGGTGCTCCGCGCCGGGCTCGACCCAGGTCGCGCCGAGGTCGGCGGCCAGAGTGCGCGCCGCGGGGTTGATGTCGGTGACGGTGAGCACGCCGCCTTCGGCGCCCAGTCGGACCGCGAGACGACTGCCGACCTGGCCGAGGCCGGAGATCGTGAAGCGGCGGCCGGCGATGTCGGCGGAGCCGGTGAGGTGCTCGAGCGTCGCGCGGATCGACTCGTAGACACCGAGGCTCGTCGGCCCGGCCGGCTCCCCGGAGCCGCCGACGGTGTCGGGCAGGCCGACGACGTGCGCCGTGCGCTCGCTGACCACGAGCATGTCAGCGGTCGTCGAGCCGACGTCCTCCGCCGTGCGGTACAGCCCGCCGAGCGACTCGACGGCGTCGCCGAGATCGAGGAACGCATCGCGCCGACGCGGGTCGTCGAGGGTCGTGCCGGGCGGGAGGCAGATCACGGATTTGCCGCCGCCGGCATCCAGCCCTGCGGCGGCGTTCTTCAGGGTCATCGCCGCCGACAATCGGAGCGCATCGGCGAGGGCGTCGGACCAGTGCGGGTAGGTCCACAGGCGCGCGCCGCCGAGGGCGGGGCCGAGGGTCGACGAATGCAGGGCGACGATGATGACGAGGCCACTCCGGCGGCCCGTGATCACCTCCACGCGTTCGTGGGAGAAATCGGGCAGGGTGTGCGTCATCGCATCCTCGTTTCGGCTGGCCTTGTGGGCTGTGCTCGGCGACCATCGCGGCGTTGCGGCAGTCGGTTCCATTGTGCCACCGCGGGGGTGTTCTCACCGCGCGCGTGGCGGATACAGGGCGAAAGTGCGCTCCGCCCGCGAGCAGGATCCTTAGTTGTGCGACTGAGCCTGTATCTGCCCCGTCGTCTCCTCCACACCTGAGCAACTCTCCTCACTGTCCACGGATTGCCGTTTCCGCATCACCTGCTGACCCCCGGCCAGTCATGTTCGAACCATGACATCCTCTGCGTCTTTTCCGTCTCCTCCCCGATTCTTTCGGACTGCAGATTTTGCGGCCCAAGGACGAACATGGCGTCAGATCGGTCGAGCGGTGCGCGCGGGGACGCTCGTGCAACTGCGCGAGGGCGTCTACTGCCAGCCCGACGTGGACGCCGAGTGCCAAGCCGGGGTGGCAGCGTTCGGCCTTCTCGCGTGCGTCTCGGAGTTGCGGCGCCAGGGTGTGTTCGTCCTTGAGCGTGGCGATGTGCACCTGCATCGAGTCCCGTCCCTCTCCAGGCTTCCCCGAACGCCGGAATCGTGGCGTGTGCACCGGCGGCGGCTGGTCCGCACACCCCACCCCCGATCGATGTCGGTCGAACCCTTTGACGCGGTGTTCGACGCGGTCATGTGCCAAGCACCGCGCGCGGCAGTGGCCACACTGGACTCTGCGTTGCATCTGCGAGTGCTCGACAGCGACGACGTCGACGAGCTGTTCGCCCTGCTCCCGCGGCGCTATCGCCGCCTGCGGGGACTGATCGATGCCCGTGCGGAGTCCGGGCCGGAGACGCTCGTGCGGCTGATGGTGCGCGGTCTCGGGAGAGCCGTCGAACTGCAGATCCAGCTCCCCGGTGTTGGGCGCGTGGACCTCGTCGTAGACGGGTGGTTGATCGTGGAGTGCGACAGCAAGGCGTTCCATTCCACCTGGGAGCATCAACGCGAGGATCACCGTCGTGACCTCGCGTGCGCGCGGCTCGGATACACGGTCCTGCGCTTGACCGCCGAGGACATCATGTGGCGCCCCGATGTCGTCTTGTCAGCGCTCAAGGGGATGCTGTTTGCGCGGCGCAGCGGGGCAGTTACAGGCTGAGAGGCCATCAATCGCGTGGAGTTAGCCCCCACCGGTCGGTTCAGCCTGTATCTGCCACACCTGACGCCGGATAGGGTCGTGGGATGAACGCCGATGGACTCCCCGCCCGTAGCCGCATCGTCCACGACGCGCTTCGCGGGGCGGGAATCGAGGGCGAGATCGTCGTCTTGCCGGACTCCGCCGCCACCGCCGCGCAGGCCGCTGCCGCCGTCGGCGTCGATGTCGGTGCGATCGCCAACAGCCTCGTCTTCTGGAGCGACGGAGCCCCGCTGCTGGTGATGACGAGTGGCGCCCATCGCGTCGACACGGCGGCGCTCGCCGTCCGGCTCGGCCGACAGAAGATCCAGCGGGCGACCCCGGAGCAGGTGCGGGAAGCGACCGGCCAGGTGATCGGTGGAGTGGCGCCCACGGGTCACCCCGCCCCGCTCGTGACCGTCGTCGACGAGACGCTCGCCGCCTACCCGGAGATCTGGGCCGCCGGCGGCACGCCGCACACGGTGTTCCCCCTGACGTACGACGAACTCGTGCGACTGACGGCAGGGACCGTCGCCCGCGTCGATTGACGGAGCCTTCTCCCCAGCGCGCCGCGCGCGCGGGTTGTCCACAATTCGACGGGTAGGGGCCAGTCGCCGCCTTGCGCGAGGGCATGCTGACCGGCATGAACGCTTCCGATCTGCACGTCCTCCCGCTCACCGACGACGACACCCTGCAGCGAGGACTCGAAGTTCTCCTCGCGCCGGTCGTGCGACACCAGATGTGGATCCTGTTCCTCGACGATCATGACGTGCTCATGAATCCGCTCATGCCGAACGACGAGGTCGACATCGATCCTCTCGCCCCGCTGCCGAACCAGGACGGTGACGCTCGACCCGCCGCCCAGGCCGTCGCGGATGCATTCGCGCGCGTGATGGACGAGTTCGAGATCGCTCAGCTGGTGATCGTGTGGGAGCGCCCTGGGCGCAAAGAGATCGACGCGCGGACGCGTCGGTGGGCACAGGAGCTCGGCGCCCGGTTCCGTGCGCACGGCGTCCGGGTGCGCGCACAGTGCCTCCTATCCGATCGCGGACTGCGGGTGCTCCGACCGGACGATCTCGTCTGACGGGCGGATCAGTAGGGCGAGTCGAACGTCCAGGAGTCCGGCGGCACCGACGTCGCGACGTCCCAGTCCGGCGTCGACCAGGCGAAGGTCGCGACGGCGCACGTCGGCATGTGCCCGATGCCGCCGTCCGACAGATCGGCGGCGAGCATGCTCATCCCGGGATCGTGCGCGACGACCATCACCGTGCCACGTCCGCTGCGCGTCGCCGCCGACAGCAGCACCCGCGGCGGCGCGCCGTAGAGGTCGTCCGACAGCACCGGCTCGACGCCGAAGCGCGCGCCGAAGAAGCCCGCGGTCGTGCGTGCGCGCAGCGCGGTCGAGGCGACGATCGTGTCGATGCGGATGCCGGTGTCGGCCAGCCGTGCGGCCATCGCGGGCGCATCGCGCAGGCCGCGGGCGTTGAGCGGCCGGTCGTGGTCGTCCAGTCCGGGGTTGCCCCAGTCGCTCTTCGCGTGGCGCACGAGGATGAGGGTCGTCATCTCAGCCCACGTACACCCAGGCGGAGCGGCCGCTGCCGAGCGTCACCTGTTCGCGCCGGTAGAGCGAGACCTCGTATTCGTCCGCGGCTTCCATCTCTTCGGCGGTCACGTGGAGGACCTTCCCCACGACTTTGTCGACGTCGTTGCCGGTATGGCGGATGACGGGATGCACCGACTGGCCGGAGACGTCGACGACGCGCTGGTCGGCGATCTCCGCGTAGTCGATCGTGTATCCCGGAAGCGTGTCGGCCTCGCCGGCGACGATGCGTCCGAACGTGTCGAGTTGCACCTCGGCGTATTGGAGCGTGCCGTAGGTGAACAACAGCTGATCGACCGATCCCTCGCTCACGGACTCAGGTTAGCCCAGCAGTGCGTGCGCGACGGCGAAAATGGCGAGGCCCGCGAGAGCGCCCACGATGGTGCCGTTGAGGCGGATGTACTGCAGGTCGCGCCCGACCATGAGCTCGATCTTCTCCGTGGTCTCCGCGGGGTCCCACTTTTCGACCGTGTCGGTGATGATCGACGCGATGTCGTGGCGGTACCGATCGACGAGGAACACGGCGGCATCCGCCACGCGGTCATCGACCCGGCGCTGCAGGGCCGTGTCGGTGGCCAGGCGCTCGCCGATCTCGGTGAGAGCCGCGGTGACGCGGCGGCGCAGCGCGCTCTGCGGGTCGTCGAGCGCGACGAGCAGGCCCGCTTTGGCGGTGTTCCACGCTTCGGCGGCGAGCACGCGGACGCGGGGACTGTCGAAGACAGCGCTCTTGGCGTCTTCGAGCCGCGCGATGGTCGACGCGTCGTGCTGCAGATTGCCGGCGAGGCGCGTGAGGTAGCCGTCGATCGCGATGCGCGCGGGATGGGTGGGGTCGGCCTTGACGGATGCCGCGAACTTCACCGCCTCGTTGTACACGGTGTCGTCGACGAGGCGCATCGCCACCGACGGCACCCAGGAGGGGAGTCGGCGGGAGACGAGGCCGCTGAACGACTCACGGTTCGCCTCCAACCAGGTCGCGATCGAGTCGATGCCGAGATCCACCGCGCCGCGGTGTGCGTCGGCTTCGACGACGCGCTCCAGCCAACCGCCGAGGGTCGGCGCCCATTCGGGGCTCAGGAGGTGTTCCCGGGCGAGGTCGGCGATGAGGTCCTGCACTTCGTCGTCGCTCAGCGCCTTGAGCACCCCGGCTGCCATCGCGGAGGCCTCGCGCGCGACCGTCTCGGCGTGCGTCGTGCCCGACTCGGTCGACGGGTCGCGCAGCCATTCGCCGGCTTTCCGGGCGATACCGGTCGACTCGAGCTTCTCGCGCACGACCGTGCCCTCGAGGAAGTTGGTCTCGACGAACTCGCCGAGGGTCCGCCCGATCTCGTCTTTGCGGCGCGGGATGATCGCGGTGTGCGGGATGGGGATGCCGAGGGGATGGCGGAACAGCGCCGTCACGGCGAACCAGTCGGCCAAGGCGCCCACCATGCCGCCTTCGGCCGCGGCCCGCACGTACGACAGCCACGGGTACTGCTCCTGCAGCACGAACGCGACGACGAACACGATCGCCATGAAGATGAGGGCGCCGAGCGCGACCCCCTTCATCAGCCGGAGGGATCGGCGGCGTTCCTGATCGGCGGGACTCAGGAGCTCGGTCGGGGTGCGGGCCATCTGGCTATCGTGTCATGCGCGTAGTCTGACGGCGTGATCGACGACATCAAGAAGCGCGCTCTGCACCGCACCAGCATCCTCGAGGGGCAGATGCGGGGTCTGGCGAAGATGATCGAGAACGAGGACTACTGCATGGACATCATCGCGCAGTCGCGCGCCGTCCAGAAGGCGCTCGCGTCGCTCGACAAGCTCCTCATCGAGAACCATCTGCGCACGCACGTCGCCCACATGTTCGCCGAGGGCGGCGACGAGCGCGAGCAGGCGGTCTCCGAGCTGTTGAAGGCCTACGACTTCGAGCGTTGATCCCGCGTCAGGCGGATGCCGGTCCGAGCCACGCCGACGCGACCGTCGCGTGCGCCGATTCGGGGTCGGACGGGTGGAACTGGCCGGCGAGCACGTCGCGGTAGAGACGGCTGAGCTCGTTGCGCGTGAAGAACGACGAGCCACCGGCGACGAGCATCGCCTCGTCGACGATCTGTTTCGCGGCGACGACGGCGCGATGCTTGAGCCCTGACAGCTTCGCGAACCACAGCGCGCCGTGGTCGGCCTGTGTGTCGATGTCGCGGGCGAGGGCGTTGATCTGCGGGAGGAGCGCGTCGTAGGAGAGCGCCATCGAGGCGACCCGCCACCGGATGTCGGGGTCGTCGCTGTAAGGCTTACCGGTCTTCTTCGAGCTACGGCTCTTCGCTGCATCGACGGCGAGGTCGAGCGCGCGGCGCGCGACACCGGTGTAGACGGATGCCAGCAGGACCTCGAACACGCTGAAGATGCCGAAGACGAGGGGATCGGGGTTCGGGCCCGGAGCGATCGTGCGGACGACCCGCTCGGCGGGTGCGACGGCGCCGGTGAGCTCCGTCGTCTGCGACTGCGTGCCGCGCATGCCGAGCGTGTCCCAGTCGTCGCGGGTGGCGACGGCATCCGAACGGGGGACGAACGCGTAGACCATCCGCGGCGCCTCCGGATCGCTCGCGTCGAGCCCGTGCAGGCCGAGCTGCGTCCACACCGGAGCGAGGGAGGTGAAGATCTTCGTGCCGGTGAACGCATAGCCTCCGTCACCCGCGGGCGTGGCGACGGTGTCGCTGCCGAAGAGCACGAGGTCGTTGCCGGCCTCGCTGATGCCGAACGCGAACACCTCGCCCGCCACGGCGCCGGTCTGCACGAACTCGAGCGCGTCGATGCCGCGCTCGGCGAGGACCTTCGCGACACCTGTCCACACCAGGTGCATGTTGACGGCGAGCGCCGTCGCAGGGGCGGCGGATGCCAGGCGCTGCTGCAGGAGCGCCGCGTCGGCGAGCGAGAGCCCCGCGCCGCCGAGAGCGCTCGGCACGAGCATCGCGAGGTAGCCGGCATCCTTCAGCTCCGCGAGGTCTTCGTCGGGAAAGCGATTCTCGGCGTCGACGCTCGCCGCCCGCGAGCGGATGCGCTCGAGCAGGTCGTCGGGCAGCAGCGCGGATGCGGAGGTGTCGGTCACTGTTCCATCTTGCCCCCGCGCGCACTGGCGCGAGGCAGGATGGAGGCATGATCTCCACCGAGTTGGCGGCCGCGCTGCGTGATGCCGGACTCGCGTGGCGCCCGGCGTCGGGCGACCGGTTCCAACTCGACGAGCCCGAGTTCGACGCCGACGTGTTCACGGTGAGCGAGATGACGATCGAGCCGCGTCAGTTCGCGACCGGCGCGATCCTCGCGTTCAACGGCACGACGGAGTGGGCGCTCGATTCGGTCGCGCAGGCGGATGCGCTGTGGTTGCCGCGCGAGGATCAGCTTCGAGAGCTGCTGCGCGGGTCATTCCGGCGGCTGGAGCGTGCGGGCGACACGCACCGGGTCGAGATCGAGTTCGCGGGGGAGCAGCAGGCGTTCGAGCACCCGCAACCCGAAGACGCGTACGCGCTCGCTCTGCTGCACGTGCTGCGGCGCATCGCCTGAGCGCGGTGGGTCACCGCGTTTCGTCTCTCAACGGGCGAGGGCGCACCGCGTTTCGTCTCGCTTCGCTCGCTCAACGGGCGAGGGGCGTTTCGTCTCGCTTCGCTCGCTCAACGGGCGAGGGCGCACCGCGTTTCGTCTCGCTTCGCTCGCTCAACGGGCGAGGGGCGTTTCGTCTCTCAACGGGCGAGGGCGTCGAAGAGGTGTCGGAGTGTGTCTTCGGGGCGGTCGCGGTGCGGCGAGTGGCCCGTGCCCGGGACGACCGACGTGGTGACGACGGGGTTCTGCGCGACCTCGGTGACCAAGGCGCCCTTGTAGATCGAGTACACCTTCGGGTCGCTCGCGATGACGTGCGTCGGCACCGTCAGGCGGGCGGCCGCCGCGCGGACGTCCCACGGCATGTTCTGCGCGCTCGTCTGCTCGACCGCCCAGGGGCTCGCCTGCTGCGCGGAAAGGGCCTTGAGTTCGATGTCGTGCGGGTGCCAGTCGGGATGCTCGGCGCGCACCGCAGCGACCGAAGGATCGGCGAAGGAGCGCTGCTGACTGTTGCGGACGACCGCGCGGTCGTGGTCGCCGAGGTGGATGGCCGGGTCGACCAGCACGAGCCGGCGCGTCCACGCCGGCATGTCGGCGCTCGCGAGCGTCGCCGCGGCACCGCCGAGCGAGTGGCCGATCACGAGGTCCCACGGCTCGCCGTCGGGCGCGGCGGTGTGGGCGACGTCGGCGGCGTACGCGGCGATCGTGTAGTCGAGCGCGCGGGGCGCGGTGCCGTGACCGCGGAGGTCGACGGCATCCGCCCGCCAGCCCGCGTCGGCGAGCGCCGTGCCGAACCGCCACATGAGGGCGCCGTTCGAGCCGAGGCCGTGGATGAGCAGTGCGTGCCGCGCGGCGTGCGGGGATCCCCAGGACAGGCGCGGGAGCGTGACGGGTGCGACCATGCATCCAGCCTACGAGCGCGGGAGATCAGGTGACGACGTGCACCGGCTCGGTGTCGGGGATCGGGGTGACGTCGCGCCCGCGGAGGTCGGGGAAACCGCGCACGCACAGGGCGGACACGACGACACCTGCGACGGCGAAACCGGCCGCCGCCCAGTAGGCGCCGGCGGGGCCCGCGCCGTCGATGAGGAACCCGGCGATGGCCGAACCGAGAGCCGCGCCGATGAGCTGTCCGGTGCCGATCCAGCCGTAGGCCTCGGCAGTGTCGCTGAACTTGACGCTCGCCGAGGTCATCGCGAACATCATCGCGAGCGCCGGGGCGATGCCCACGCCCGCGACGATGAGGCACGCCGAGACCCACCACACGGTCGCATCGGTGATGTCGCCGACGAAGAAGAGGGTCGCGATGAGCCCCACCGCGACCGCGGCGAAGCGGCGCGCCATCGACCATGGACTGATCGGCACGTGGCCGAAGGCGAGTCCGCCGGCGAGACTGCCGATCGAGAAGATGGCGAGCACCAGACCGGCTTCCAGCCCTCCGTGCCCGAACGTCGCGACGACGGCAGCTTCGACGGCAGCGCACGCCCCAATGAGGAGGAATCCGGTGATCGTGGCGAGGAGCACCACGGGGCTGCGCAAGACCTTGCCGAAGGCCCGCCGGCTGCGCGGGATGCGGACGCGTCCGACCTCGGGGGAGAGGATGAACCACGCACCGCCGCCCACGAGGATCGCGACGATCAGCAGCAGTCCGGTCACGGTGCCGGCCTGCGTCGCGACGATCGTGATGACGACCGGCGCGAGGATCCAGATGATCTCCTGCAGGCTCGCATCGAGGGAGAACAACGGGGTGAGCTGGCGCGACGTGACGAGCTTGGGATAGATCGTGCGGACCGCCGACTGCACGGGCGGCGTCGACAGCCCCGCGACGAGGCCGAACGCCATGTAGCCCACGACCTCCATCGGGACGAGGGCGAGCACGAGCAGGGCGGAGGCGCAGACGACGGTCGTCACGGTGAGGACGCGGCGGATGCCCCAGATGCCCATCCACCGGCTCGTCACAGGCCCCGACGTGGCCTGGCCGATCGACGCGGCGGCGAGCACGAGCCCCGCCGCGCCGTACGAACCGGTCATCTGCTCGACGTGCAGCAGGATCGCCAGGCTCGTCATGCCGTTCGGGAAGCGCGCGGTCAGCTGCGCCGCGATGATGCGCGCAACGCCCGGCGCGCGCAGCAGTTCCCGGTATCCAGCCACGCATCCACGGTACCGGTCACGCCGACGGGCGCGACACGCCGAAGAGGAGATTCCACAGGCGAATCGATGTCGGAGGTCGCGCCTAACGTGCGCGTTGTGGATGGATACCGACCGCGCGACGGAAAAGGCCCGTGATTCAGGCTTTTTCCAGGTTCGCCGAAAGTGCGCTTCCTGTGGATGAAATGGTGGACAACTGACGTTGTACCTGTTGAAAGCGGTGCAAAATGACACGGATGTAACTACTACCCCTTGTGGTGCTACCCAATGTCGGTACCCACATGTAGTGTTGGAGTCCCGGTGGGGTCCGCCGGACACCGGCAGAGCCCAGAGCAGGCCCGCGGGAAGATTTTCAGGGGAGAGATAGAGAAAAATGGCGATCACGGTCTACACCAAGCCTTCGTGCGTGCAGTGCAACGCGACCTACCGCGCACTGGACTCGAAGGGCATCGAATACGACATCCTCGACCTGTCGGAAGACCCGGCAGCGCTCGAGCACGTCAAGTCGCTCGGCTACCTGCAGGCGCCGGTCGTCGTGACCGACGAGGGTCACTGGTCGGGCTTCCGTCCCGACAAGATCGACGAGCTCGCCAGCCGCCTGGCGTGATCGCTCCACGAGCGGGGACGCGGACATGCTGACAGCAACAGACGCCCCCCTGCTCGTCTACTTCTCGAGCGCGTCGGGCAACACGGCGCGGTTCATCGAGAAGCTCGGGCTGCGGGCCGTCCGCATCCCGCTCCGGCCGTCCGAGGACGCGCCCGTGGTCGACGAGCCCTACGTGCTCGTCACCCCGACATACGGCGGGGGACAAGGGCGCGGTGAGGAAAAAGGGGCGGTGCCCAAGCAGGTCATCCGTTTTCTCAACGACGAACACAACCGTGGCCTGATCCGCGGAGTCATCTCCGCAGGCAACAGCAATTTCGGCGACGCCTTCTGCGCCGCCGGCGACATCATCAGCCGCAAGTGCACCGTGCCGCACTTGTATCGGCTGGAAATTTTCGGCACGCCTGACGACGTCGATCGTGTGACCGACGGATTGGAACGATGGTGGAAGCTGCAGTGACCGAGACGACGTTCAAGACGAACACGCGCTTCGAGGGCATGGATTACCACGCCCTGAACGCGATGCTCAACCTGTACGGCGCGGACGGCAAGATCCAGTTCGACGCCGACAAGAGGGCCGCGCGGGAGTACTTCCTGCAGCACGTCAATCAGAACACGGTGTTCTTCCACTCGCTCAAGGAGCGCCTGGACTACCTCGTGGAGAAGGAGTACTACGAGGGAGCGGTGCTCGAGCAGTACTCGCTCGAGTTCATCCAGAGCCTCAACGACCGCGCGTACGCGGCGAAGTTCCGCTTCGATACGTTCCTCGGCGCGTTCAAGTACTACACCAGCTACACGCTGAAGACCTTCGACGGCAAGCGCTACCTCGAGCGCTTCGAGGACCGCGTCGTGATGACGGCCCTCGGCCTGGCCGACGGTGACACGGTGCTCGCCGAGAAGCTCGTCGACGAGATCATCTCGGGCCGCTTCCAGCCGGCCACCCCCACCTTCCTCAACACGGGCAAGGCGCAGCGCGGCGAGCTCGTCTCCTGCTTCCTCCTGCGCATCGAAGACAACATGGAGTCGATCGCCCGCGGCATCAACTCCGCCCTGCAGCTCAGCAAGCGCGGGGGCGGCGTGGCGCTGCTGCTGTCGAACATCCGCGAGTCGGGTGCGCCGATCAAGCAGATCGAGAACCAGTCGTCGGGCATCATCCCCGTCATGAAGCTGCTCGAAGACAGCTTCAGCTACGCCAACCAGCTGGGTGCGCGCCAGGGCGCCGGCGCGGTGTATCTGTCGGCGCACCACCCCGACATCATGAAGTTCCTCGACACCAAGCGTGAGAACGCCGACGAGAAGATCCGCATCAAGACGCTGTCGCTCGGCGTCGTGGTGCCCGACATCACGTTCGAGCTCGCGAAGAACGACGAGGACATGTACCTGTTCTCGCCGTACGACGTCGAGAAGGTCTACGGCCTGCCGTTCGGCGACATCTCGGTCACCGAGAAGTACCGCGAGATGGTCGACGACGCACGCATCAAGAAGACGAAGATCAAGGCGCGCGACTTCTTCCAGACGCTGGCCGAGATCCAGTTCGAGTCGGGCTACCCGTACATCATGTTCGAGGACACGGTGAACAAGGCGAACCCGATCAAGGGCCGCATCAACATGTCGAACCTCTGCTCGGAGATCCTCCAGGTCAACACCCCGACGACCTACAACGAAGACCTCTCATACGCCGAGATCGGCAAGGACATCTCCTGCAACCTCGGATCGATGAACATCGCGCTCGCGATGGACGGACAGGACCTCGCCGGCACGGTGGAGACCTCGATCCGCGCGCTCACCGCGGTCAGCAACCAGAGCCACATCCGTTCGGTGCGTTCGATCGAAGATGGCAACGACCGCTCGCACGCGATCGGTCTCGGCCAGATGAACCTGCACGGATACCTCGCCCGCGAGCACGTGCACTACGGCTCGACCGAGGGCATCGACTTCACGAACATCTACTTCTACACCGTGCTCTACCACGCCCTCCGCGCCTCGAACGCGATCGCGATCGAGCGGGGCACGGCCTTCGACGGGTTCGAGGACTCGACGTACGCGTCGGGGGAGTTCTTCGACAAGTACACCGAGAAGGCGTGGCAGCCCGAGACCGAGAAGGTGAAGGAGCTGTTCGCCGGCATCCACATCCCGACTCAGGACGATTGGCAGGCGCTCAAGGCATCGGTCCAGCAGCACGGCATCTACAACCAGAACCTGCAGGCGGTGCCGCCGACCGGCTCGATCTCGTACATCAACAACTCGACGAGCTCGATCCACCCGATCGCGTCGAAGATCGAGATCCGCAAGGAAGGCAAGCTCGGGCGCGTCTACTACCCGGCGCCGTTCATGACGAACGACAACCTCGAGTACTACGAGGATGCCTACGAGATCGGCTACGAGAAGGTCATCGACACGTACGCCGCGGCCACGCAGCACGTCGACCAGGGCCTGTCGCTGACGCTGTTCTTCAAGGACACCGCCACCACGCGTGACATCAACAAGGCGCAGATCTACGCGTGGCGCAAGGGCATCAAGACGATCTACTACATCCGCCTGCGTCAGATGGCGCTCGAAGGCACGGACATGACGGAGTGCGTCAGCTGCATGCTGTAATGCCTCTGACCTGCGATTTTTAGGACACTTCAATGACATCTGAACCGCTCAAGCTGGTCGATCGCGTCCAGGCGATCAACTGGAACCGCATCCAGGACGACAAAGACCTCGAGGTCTGGAACCGTCTGGTGAACAACTTCTGGCTGCCCGAGAAGGTGCCGCTCAGCAACGACATCCAGTCGTGGAACACGCTGACACCCGACGAGCAGACGCTCACGATGCGGGTCTTCACCGGACTGACCCTGCTCGACACCATCCAGGGCACCGTCGGCGCCGTGTCGCTGATCCCGGACGCGATCACGCCCCACGAGGAGGCGGTGTACACCAACATCGCGTTCATGGAGTCGGTGCACGCCAAGAGCTACTCGTCGATCTTCTCGACGCTGGCCTCGACGCCCGAGATCGACGACGCGTTCCGCTGGTCGACGGAGAACGTCAACCTGCAGCGCAAGGCGCAGATCGTCATGGACTACTACCGTGGCGACGAGCCGCTCAAGCGCAAGGTGGCTTCGACGCTGCTGGAGTCGTTCCTGTTCTACTCGGGTTTCTACCTGCCGCTGTACTGGTCGTCGAAGGCGAAGCTGACGAACACGGCCGACATCATCCGCCTCATCATCCGCGACGAGGCCGTGCACGGCTACTACATCGGCTACAAGTTCCAGAAGGGCATGGAGAAGCTGTCGGAGGCCGAGCGTGCCGACATCAAGGACTACGCCTACTCGCTGATGTACGAGCTCTACGACAACGAGGTGCAGTACACGCAGGACCTCTACGACGCCGTCGGTCTGACCGAGGACGTCAAGAAGTTCCTGCACTACAACGCCAACAAGGCGCTGATGAACCTCGGCTTCGAGGCGATGTTCCCGGCGGCGCTCACCGACGTGAACCCCGCGATCCTGTCGGCGCTCTCGCCGAACGGCGACGAGAACCACGACTTCTTCAGCGGGTCGGGTTCGAGCTACGTCATCGGCAAGGCCGTCGCGACCGAAGACGACGACTGGGACTTCTGAGAAGCTGTAGGGATCGCGCGGTAGCAGCCGCACCGAAGGCCCCCGGCGAGGTGCTCACACGAGCGCTCGCCGGGGGCCTCTCCCTGTCGGCGTGTCGCGCGCATCGAGCGGTCGGAGGACCCATGCGCTGGCCGCGCACATCACGAACACCACGGCGGGCGCGACGGTGTGAGCCGCGCCACCGGCGACGAGCAGAGCGATCCCTGCCACCCACGTCTCTCCCGCAGCGGCGGGGTTCTTCGTGGCGGTGCTCTTTCGCTTCGGGGTCACCACGAAGATGGCGCGCCGTCCGGTGATGACCCGGATGCTCGAGCGCAAGGTGTGGACCACCACGGAGGAGTAGAGGACAGCCGCCGCGGTGAGGAACTTCGCGGCGCTGAAGAGCCTTTCCGCGGCGCACCGCCGCAGCAGCTCGCCCAACAGCGGTGCGATTCCACACCCGCCGATGTCGACGGCCCGGCCTTGAAGCCGGTCCGATCCTCGCGGCGCACCACGTGCGCCCCGGCCGCGACGGCACGCCTGACGGAGCGTGTCACCGCGACGCTCACCAGGGCGATGACCAGCAGGAGCGGAATCTGCGGCGCATTCAGTGCCGCCAGCACCCCTCCGACAAGTGCGGTGATGAGCAGCGCCGTCGTCGGGTGCCGGTGCCGGAAGGCGAGAAGGCAGGCCGCCGTGGTGACGGGCAGCACCCACAGCCACCCGTCGAACCAGGGTGGACCCGCGCGGCCGCCCCGACGTACGGCAGCAGAAAGATGCTGACGAGAGTCGCGATCCCGATCAGAGGCCCATCCGCTGCGCGCGGGTTCACCGCAGGCCGGCGCCTGTCGGAGACGACGCTGCGCGCTACACCGGGATAAATTTCAATATGTCAAATAATACGCCGGGTCATCGAATCGCGTCGATCAGAGTCTGTCTCTGCTGTCCCAGTCCGTCGATGCCGATCTCGACGACATCGCCACGGCGGAGGTAAGGGAACCGTCCGGACAGTGCGACACCCTGCGGGGTGCCGGTGTTGATCAGGTCTCCGGGCTCGAGAACAAGGTACTGAGACAGGTGATGGACGATCTCGGCGACCGTGAAGATCATGTCCGCGGTGTTCGAATCCTGACGCGGCTCGCCGTTGACGCTCGACCAGAGCCGCAAGGCCTGAGGATCCACCTCGTCGGCGGGCACCAGGGCGGGTCCGAGCGGATTGAACGTCTCGGCGTTCTTTCCCTTGGACCATTGCCCGCCGGACTGCTCGACCTGGAACGCGCGCTCGGAGACGTCGTGGGACACGACGTACCCGGCGACGCGGGCGAGGGCCTCGTCGGGGCTTGCGAGGTAGCGCGCGCGGGAGCCGATCACGACGCCGAGCTCGACCTCCCAGTCCACCTTCTGCGCACCCGGGGGGATGAGGACGTCGTCGAACGGTCCCACCACGGTGTTGGGGTGCTTGTGGAACAGGATCGGCACGGTCGGGGGAGCGTCGCCCGACTCCGCCGCGTGCGCCGCGTAGTTCTGACCGATGCACAACACGGCCGGCGGCCGGGCGATGGGTGCGCCGACGCGAAGCCCGTCGGCGTCGTCGAAGACCTCGAGCTCACCTGCCGCGAGCGCTGCCCGCGCGCGCGCGATGCCGTCGGCGGAGAGGAAGGCTCCGTCGATGTCGTCGGTCAGGGAGTCCAGTCGGTACAGGCGGCTCTCGTGGCGAAGGGCCGGGCGCTCGGCGCCGACCTCGCCGAGGCGAAGGAATTCCATGTCTCTCTCCTGATCAGTGGGTGTAGGGGCGATGCTTCTCGATGGCATCGGACAGCTCGACGCCGAACCCGGGCGTCTCCGGAACCTTCAGCCGTCCGTTGACGGGGACCGGCTCGCCGACCAGCATCGGCGAGAACATCGGCACCACCTCTTCGGCGGTCGGGTGCATCATGAGGAACTCCGCGAACGGACTGTTCGTCCGCGTCACGACGAAGTGATAGGAGTACACCGACGACCCGTGCGGGACGACCATGGTGCCGTGGGCGTCGGCGAGGGCCGAGATCTTGATCAGCTCCGTGATGCCGCCGCACCATCCGACGTCGGGCTGGATGAGGTCGACCCCGGTCTCCAGCAGCTGCCGGAAACCCCAGCGCGTCGCCTCGTGCTCCCCGGTGGTGACCAGGACCGTGGAGGGTGCGCGCTTTCGGAGCTCGGCGTATCCCCAGTAATCGTCGGGGATGAGTGCCTCCTCGATCCATTTCAGCCCGTGCTTGGCCGCTTCGTGAGCAAGGCGGGTGGCGTACTCGACGTCGAGCGACATCCAGCAGTCGAGCATCAGCCAGAAGTCGTCGCCGACCTTCTCCCGCATGTCGGCCACCATGGCGATGTTCTTTCGCAGCCCCTCCTCGCCCTCGGCGGGGCCGTGGTGCAGGGGCATCTTGCCGCCGATGAAGCCGAGCTCTTTGGCGCGGTCGGGACGTGCACCGGTCGCGTAGAACTGGAGCTCGTCGCGGACGGGACCGCCGAGGAGCTCGAAGACGGGCACCTGGCGCACCCGACCGAGCAGGTCGTAGAGAGCGAGGTCGACGCCGCTGATCGCGTTGAGCACCACTCCACGTCGGCCGTAGTAGAGCGTGGACTTGTACATCTGGTCCCAGATGCGTTCGATGTCGGTGATCGGCCGGCCCTCGAGGAACCGTGCGAGGTGCTTCTCGACGATGAACGCGCCGATCTCGCCCGCCGTCGTGACGGAGAAGCCCACCGTGCCGTCGCTCGCTTCGATCTCGACGACCAGCGTCCCGAGCACGTTGATTCCGAAACTCTGCCGCGACTGCCGATACTCGGGGTAGACGCTCATCGGGGTGGCGATGTGGTCGTCGATCCAGTGGCCACTACCTTGATCGTGATAGTCAGCGCCTCCGCCGCGCACCGTGTAGGCGCGCACCTCGCGGATCGTGGGTGTACCGGTCATCGTGTCTCTCCTGCTCGGTCGAAACGGACAAGGATCTTGCCCGGCGTGCCGTCGCCCGACGCGAGCGCCCGGAACGCGGCATCCGCCTCCTCGACGTCGATCTCGCGGCTGATCAGCGCGCGGTAAGCCTCCGGCTCGGCGGCGATGATCGCCGCCGCATGGACGAAGTCGTGCGATCCGTATGTGAAGCTGCCGACGAGGGAACGCTCCTCGGTGCTGACCAAGAAGGCGTCGAGGCTCACCTGCGGGGCGCCCATGCCGACGAGGCAGATCGATGCCCCGAGTGTGGTGCTCGTGAGCGCGTCACGGATGGTCGGCGTGATGCCGACGGCATCCACGGCCGCATCCGCGAGTCCTCCCGAGGCCGCGAGCTGCTCGGCGATGGGACCTTCGGCGGGGTCGAGCACGTCCGCCCCGAGCTGCTGGACCACCGCGCGGCGTGCGGCATCCATCTCGCTCACGATCACCCGGCCGGCGCCTGCGTCGCGCAGGGCGATGACGACCGACTGACCGATGGGACCGCCCCCGATGACGAGCACCCGCGCCAGTCGATCCGCCGGCAGCCGCCGGACGGCGTGGACGGCGACGGCGAGCGGTTCGATGAGCGCCCCCAGCTCGATCGGCAGCGACGCGGGGAGCGAGACCACGTTGCGGGCCGGGACGACTATGTAGTCTGCGAACGCGGCAGGGATCTCCCGCGCCACGCCGATCACATACTTTCCGGGGTGGTGCTGCTCGCGGCCGGCGTATTCCGCAGCCGCATCGGCGGGGACGACGACCGGGTTGAAGGTCACGGGAGTGCCCACCGTCCACTCGCCGGAGTCCGCTCCGACCGCGGCGATCGTTCCGCTCGACTCGTGTCCCATCACCTGCCCGGGGAAGCGCCGGCCGTTCTCGCCGGTGTAGCCGTGGACATCCGACCCGCAGATGCCGGTCGCCGCGACGCGGATGACGACCTCCCCGACGCCGGGCTCGGGGATGGGCGCGTCCCGGACGTCGAGTCTTCCGATCTCCGTGAGGACGATTTCGCGCATGGGATCTCCTTTCGGGTGGTGTGAGCTCAGCGCTGCGTGACGGGCTGTTCGGTGGACAGGCCGACGCCGTCGGTCTCGCGCACGGCGGGGTTGATCGCACGGCTGAGCGCGATCAGCACTGCACCGAGCAGTGCGATGCTCGCGAGCACGACGAGACCCGCCGATCCGCCGAAGGTGGCATCCGCCCAGTTCTTCAGGATCGGCGCCAGGAAGCCTCCGAGACTGCCCAACGAGTTGATGAGGGCGATGCCGCTGGCGGCGGCCGCTCCCACCAGGAACGACGTCGGGAGTGTCCAGAAGACGGGCTGGACCGAGATGAAGCCGGCCGCGCCGACGCTCAGCGCGGCAAGAGCCACGATCGGCTCTTGAATCACGGCGCTCAGGACGATGCCGAGGCCCGCGGCGGCCAGAGCGCAGGTCGCGATGAGGCGACGCTGCCCGGTGCTGTCGGCCAGTCGGGACAGCACGAACGTGACGATCAGCGCGAACGTCCAGGGGATCGCCGTCAGCAGACCCACTTCGAGGCCCACCGGCTTGCCGACGATCGTCGCGATCTGCGTGGGCAGATAGAACGTGACGCCGTAGACGCTCATCTGGATCGTGAGATAGATGGCCGCGAAGTACAACACGGCCGGGTTGCCGAGGGCGCGCAGGGCGCCGCGCGGCGAGTGGTTCTGCTTGACGGTGTCCTCGGCCTCGAGAGCGGCGAGCAGAGTCGCGCGCTCGTCCTCACGAAGCCACTTCGCATCCTTCGGCCCGTTGTCGAGATAGAAGAAGGCCACGACGCCCACGATGACCGTGAGGATGCCCGTGACCAGGAACATCAGCTGCCAGCCGTGGATGCCGACCTTGCCGTCGAGGTCGAGGAGGATGCCCGAGAGCGGACCGCCGAAGATGAACGCCAGCGGCGCGCCGAAGTAGAAGAGCCCGTTGACCCGCGCGCGGTACTTCAGCGGGATCCAATAGGTGAGGAACAGGATCACACCCGGGAAGAAGCCGGCCTCGGTGATGCCGAGAAGCACGCGCAGCGCGTAGAAGATCCACTCGTTCGTGGCGAAGACCATGAGCGCCGAGACGATGCCCCACGACACCATGATGCGCGCGAGCCAGATCTTGGCTCCGACTCGTCGCATGATGAGGTTCGAGGGGATCTCGAAGAGCGCGTAACCGAGGAAGAAGATGCCCGCGCCGAGCGCGTACGCGGCATCGGAGATGCCGGTGTCGGCTTGCCAGGCGACCTTCGCGAAGCCGAGGTTCGCGCGATCGAGGAACGCGAGGATGTACATGAGCAGCAGGATCGGGATGAGTCGCCGCGTGACTTTGCTGACGACTGCGGCCAGTTCCGGCTGTGTGGAGGACTGAGTGGACATTTGTGCATCTCCATTGACGAGTGGTATCCGATGCGTTCACATATGTGAAATCAGCTTCCCAGACTTGAACGCGCGATAGTGTGGCACATCGTCCGTCCGGGCACAACACATTCCAGGGGGTCTGATGTCGCTTGATGATGCATCGCAGCCGGCGGTGAAATCGGCCGGTCGGGCACTCGAGATCGTCGAGTACCTCGCCGAGGTCGAGGCCGCGACATTCGTGCAGTTGGTCACCGCGCTGTCCCTCCCGCAGTCGAGCGCCCACGGTCTGCTGCGCACTTTGGTCGGCGCGGGATGGGTGGAGCTCGAGCCCACCTCGAAGCGCTATGCGCTCGGCCTCAAGGCCTGGCAGATCGGGCAGCGCTACGACGGTCATCGACTGCTTCTCGAATCCGGACCCGCCCTCATGGCGGCGCTCACGGATGAGACGGGGGAGACGGTGCAGATGGCGCGGCTCGACGGTGTCGAAAACGTCTACATCGCGATCAGCGCGTCACCGAACCCGATGCGACTCGCATCCAACGTCGGTATGCGTCTGCACGCCCACGCGACCGGCATCGGCAAGGCGCTGCTCAGCACCCTGGATGACGAGGAGGCCCGCCGGCGCTTGCATCAGGTCGCGATCCCGCGACTGACGGCGAAGACGATCGTCGACCCCGACGAGATCCTCGCGGTGATCGGGCGCGGTCGCGATCTCGGGTTCTTCGTCGACGACGAGGAGTTCATCGACGGCTGTCGATGCGTCGCGATGCCCCTGACCTGGCCGGAGGAGACGGGAGTGGCATCGGCCATCAGCATCACGATGCCGACCAGTCGCACCGATGCCCGATGGCCGCACTCGATGGTCGAGCCCCTGCGGCGCACCGTGCGCCGGGTACGTGAAGAGATGCGTCTGCCGGGCGTGAGCTCGATCGACGGATGACCCGCGCGGCCCTCAGCGCCGCGCGGCCACGATCTCGCCGGCGATGCGCGCGATGAGCTCCTCGGGAAGCGGATCGCGGTGGAGGAAGACGACGGAGTCCTTCTGCGTGCGGTACGTGCTCACGTCTGCTTCGAGCGAGTCGGAGAGCGTCGGCACCGGATACAGGCCGATGTGCTTCTTCCAGCTCGCGTAGTGCACGGCGTAGCGGCCGCCGAGCATGACCGCCGGCATCCCGTAACGGATCTTCTCCTCGGCTGAGGGGGCGGCCGCGAGGAGGATGCTTCGGATCGTCCGCAGGCGGCTCGCCGCCTCCGGCTCCTGCGTCGCGAGATACTCGTCGATCGTCGTGATGGCCATCACCACACGCTAGAGCAGCGACCGGGGTTAGCGCAGGTCGCGCCAGGAGTGCCCGGGCCGGTAGCCGAGAAGGCGCTGGGCCTTGGCCGTCGAGAACAGCGAGTCGTTCACACCGACCTCGCCCCTCACCTCGACGCCGGGGAAGACCTCGGCGATGAGCTCCGCGTTCGGGCGGGACATCACGGTGTCGGCCGCCGCGATGAGGAAGCGATCGAACCCCGGGGGAGCGACCTCCAGCGCGCGGATGACGGCCTGCGCACCGTCGCGGGCGTCGATGTAGCTCCAGAGGTTCCACTTGCGCAGTAGCGCGTCGGCGTCGTACGAGGGGAAGGCGTCATAGTCCTCGGGCACCATGACGTTCGAGAAGCGCAGCGCGGTGACCGAGACGCCCGGATGCCAGCGGACCAGCTCGATCGCGAGCTGCTCTTCCAGGTGCTTGACCAGCGAGTACACCGACTGCGGTCGCGCGGGGTAGTCCTCGTCGACGGGGATGTAGGGCGGCGGCACATCGAACGGGAGGCCCTGCACGGTCTCGCTGGAGGCGTAGACGATGCGCGTCATGCCGAGCCGGACGGCGGCCCAGAACACGTTGAACGTACTGGCGATGTTGTTGTGGAACGTGGCGACATCGGAGCGGATGCCGGGAGCCGGGATCGCGGCGAGGTGCACAAGCGCGTCGAACCCGTCGTGCTGGTCGTTCACCGCGGCGAGCGCGTCGACGACCTGCCCGTATTCGGTGAGATCGACCTGGACGAAGCCAGGCCGTCGCGCGCCGACGACGTCGAGCCCGATGACGTGGTGCCCCGCCGCTTCCAGCTCGCGGACGACGACCGTGCCAAGTTTGCCGGATGAACCGGTCACTGCGATGCGCATGGTCTCAGCCTCGCACGGGATGGAGGCCGCAACCCTTCAGATAGGCTGAAACCATGTTCCGTACGCCGCTCACCCTGTTCCGCACGCTCGCGTTCGCGGAGGCGGTGTCGTGGACCCTGTTGATCGCGGGGCTCATCGTGCGCTCGGCCACCGGATGGGCGCCGGCGGTGACGATCGGCGGCGGCATCCACGGTTTCGTGTTTCTGTCGTACGGCGCGACGGTGATCCTGGTCGCGCTGAACAATCGCTGGCGTGTGGGACCGACGCTGCTCGCGCTCGTCTCGGCGATCGTGCCCTACGCCACGATCCCCGCAGAGATCTGGTTGCACCGCCGCGGCCTGCTCGACGGCGTGTGGCGCACGGACCCTCGGGCGTCGGCATCCGACGCGCGGTGGTACGACGCACCGCTCGCATGGCTGTTGCGCCGCCCGTGGGTGCTCTTCCTCGGCATCCTGCTCGCGGTGGCCGCCGTGTTCGCCGTCCTGCTGATCGTCGGTCCGCCCGGCGGCAAGGGCTGATCGTCAGGAGCGCGCGGCGTGGAGGCGGCCCTCACTCGCTAGCATGGGCCCATGACCACGCAGAGCCCCCGCTTCAGCCCCGTCATCGCGCTGCTCGCGGTGTCGGCGATGTGGGAGGGGCAGTTGTCGTCGATCCTCAAGGACCTCGGCATCACGACCCGCAAGTTCGGCCTCCTCGGGCACATCTATGCCGAGCCGGGCATCTCATTCTCCGAACTCGCCCGCCGTTCGCACATCACGGTGCAGTCGGCTCACACCGCGGTGCGGACGCTCGTCGACGACGGCCTGGTGGAGGATGCGACCGCGCACGCCGGCGCGGCCAGCGACCTGCGCGTCACCGCACAGGGCGATCGTGTGCTGCAGGATGCGCGGGAGCGACTCTTCGCCCTCGACGGCGCGCTGGCGCAGCGGCTGCCGAACGTCGCCGCGTCGCTCGACGGCATCCGCGCCGGCATCGTCTGAGGCCGGATCAGCGCTTCGTCGACACGGTGACCGTGAACTTCGCGTCGCGCGCGATCTGGCGCGTCGGTCCGACGATCCGCTCGAGTGCCGGGCGGTAGCCGAGCGCCGAGTTCCACACCGTCCACAGCTCGCCGCCGGAGCGGAGCACGCGTGCCGCGTCGGCGAACAGCCTCGGCGCCACCCTGTCGGTGACCGCCGCGCCGGAATGGAAGGGGGGATTCAGCGTGATGAACGACGCAGAGCCATCGGCTCGTGCTTCGAGCGCATCGCCGCGGGCGATGTCGATGCGACTCTCGACGCCGTTCGCGCGCGCCGTCGCCCGCGCGGAAGCGACGGCCGCCGCCGACTGATCCGTCGCGAAGATGCGGGCGCCCGGGTGACTGAGCGCCAGGTGAGCCGCGATCACGCCGGTGCCGCAGGCGAGGTCGATCCACGGGTCGGTGTCGGTGCCGCCCGCGGGCGACGCCGGGAGGTGCTGGAGCAAGAGCCGCGTGCCGATGTCGAGGCGGGCGCCGGCGAACGCGCCGCCGAATGCGGCGATCGTGAGCTCGTCGACCTCCGCCGTCGACGGCACGGGGTCGCGGCCGGCGAACGGATCGCGTGCGATGAGCACACGCGACTTCTGCCGCGCGTGCGTGACGTCGAGCGTGCCGAAGAACTCGCCGAGAACCGCATTCATCGACACACTCATGTGCTTCACCCGGCCGCCGGCGAACACGACGGCATCCGGTGCCGCATGCGCGGCGATGAGCCCGGCGATGTCGCGCAACGCCTCCAACGAGCGCGGGAGGCGCATGAGCACCACACGGGCACCGCGCACGAGGTCGGCCGTGAGCGGCAACGACTCGAACCCCGACAGGCCGAGATCGGCAGCGTTGTAGGCGAGCGCGCGCTCGCCGGTCACGGCATCCTGATGCACGCGCACCCGTCGTGCGCCGTCGTGGAGGGCCGCGAGGGTGAGCGCGCCGTATCCGTCGCCGATCACCACGGGATCGTCTTCGCCGGCTCGTGCCGACGCCGACTCGTCGAGTAACAGGCGATCGGCCGCATCCACGGCGACGAGGTCTGTCGCCTCGACATCGGGACGGCGGCGGAGCGCGTCGAACGGGAACTCGCTCACGTTGTCACCCTACCCGCCGCCCACACGAGACGAGGGGTGGATGCCGCCAGCGACGCTACCGGAGACGCGCCCGCGTAGGCCGGGCACAATGCGCACACGCGGTGTGCGCTGGCGCACAGAGGATCAGGTGGGAGGGGCGTCGGTGGGGTGCAAACGCACACGGACGATGTTGGTCGTCTCGTCGATGTCGGCGATCGTCGGGTAGGCCTTGACGAAGTCGGAGAACGAACGGTGGCCGAGGCCCTTCTCGCTGAACGACGGGTCCATGCGCTTCAGAAGGTTTTTGACCGCCGACAGGTGCAGCCATTCCTCATCGGTGCGCACCTGTTCGAGCTTGAGGGCGCGGCTGAGGAGTTCCGACGCGGGATCTTCCACCGGCTTGCGGCGGCGCGACGACGAGGATGCCGTGGCATCCGACTTCTTCTGCGTCGTCGGCGCCGCGGCCGGCGGAATGACACCGGGGAGGGAATCGTAGGCGTCGAACTGGTCGCACGCCGCCGCGAGCGACTTCGCGGTGGAGCCCGCGACGCCGACGCCGACCACGACGCGCCCGAGCCGCTTGCAGCGCTGCGCGAGCGGCACGTAGTCGCTGTCTCCGGCGACGATCACGACATGCGTGAGATCGGGCAGGCGGAACATGTCCTCGACGGTGTCGACGGCGAGGCGGATGTCGGCGCCGTTCTTGGCGTACGCGGCGGCGGGGAACAGCTGCACGAGGTCGACCGCGCGGGCGACGAGCTGCGAACGGTAGAACGCGTTGACCGGCGACGACCAGTCGGCGTAGGCGCGGGTGAGCACCAGGGTGCCGAACGACGCGGAGTAGTCGATGATCGCGCCGACGTCGATCGTGGCGTCTTTGAGCTTCTGCGCGATCGTGGGTTCGTCGGGATCGGCGATGATCTTCTGCCGGTCGGCGGCGTAGGCGTTGCGCCCGTGCACGCGGTCGTACCAGCTCATGACGATGTTGTCGAAGTCGAGGTAGACGGCGACGCGGGGGTTCTGCAGATCGGGCATGTCACTGCTCCTGGGGGTAGACGACGCCGACCTGGGCGCGGATGTCGTCGAGGGCGGCCATGATGGCGACGGATTCGGCGAAGGGAAGCAGGTCGCTGTCGGTGCGACCGGCCGCGATGAATGCCTCGGCTGCGAGCGCCTGGTACTGCATGCCGCGCCCGGCCACGTCCGATGCGTACTCCTCGACGACGGTGCCGTCGGTGGTCGTCACCCGGAACGAGGTGGGGGTGTACCAGACGCGGTCGATGTCGATGCGCGCGAGGGTGCCGACGATGCTCGCCGCGTTCGGCCCGGCTCCCCGCGACGAGGTGATGAGCGACGAGATGCCGCCGTCCGCATGCACCGCCGCGATCGCCACCTCGGTGTCGGCGCCGGTGTCGCCGAGGCGCCCGAGCGTGCGGATGTCGCTCATCGGGCCGAGGATGTCCCACGCGAACGACACGGGGTAGATGCCGAGGTCGAGGAGGGCCCCGCCGCCGAGCTCCAGCGCGTTGAGACGATGCTCGGGGTCGGTTGGCAGGCTCTGCGTGTGGTCGGCGATGACGGTGCGCACCTCGCCGAGCGTGCCCGCGTCGATGATCTCGTGGATGCGCGCCATGTGCGGGAGGTAGCGGGTCCACATCGCCTCCATCGCGAGCAGGCCCCGCGCCGCGGCGAGCTCGTGGATCTCGCGCGCCTCCGCCGCGTTGAGGGTGAGGGGCTTCTCGATGAGCACGTGCTTGCCGGCTTCGAGGGCGAGCACCGCCTGGTCGCGGTGGTGGCTGTGCGGCGAGGCGATGTACACGATGTCGACGTCGGCATCGGCCACGAGTTGCTCGTAGGAGCCGTAGGCGCGCGGAATGGCGAACTCCGCGGCGAACGCGTCGGCCGCCTCCTGCCGGCGCGAGCCGACGGCGGCGATCTCCCGCCCGGCGGTGCGCAGATCCTGCGCGAAAGCATGGGCGATGCCGCCCGGAGCGAGGATTCCCCAGCGCAGTCCAGTCATGCGTCGAGCCTATCGGCGCGCCGGCTCGGTAGGCTCCAGAGATGGCCGAGATCCCCGCCGCCGTCGAGCGATTCCAGGAGCTCCTGCGCATCCCGACCGTGTCGCACGCCGACGAGGGCGAGATCGACACCGACGCGTTCGACGCGTTCCTCGCGGCGCTCATCCGGCTGTATCCGCAGACGCACAGCACGCTCGAGCGCGAGGTCGTCGCGGGCCATTCGCTGCTCTACCGGTGGCGAGGCGCCGAGAGCGCACGCCCGCTCGTGCTCATGGCGCACCTCGATGTCGTGCCGGTGGTCGAGGCGGAATGGACGCATCCGCCCTTCGGCGCGGACATCGTCGGTGACGGCGAGGATGCCGAGCTGCACGCCCGCGGCGCGATCGACGACAAGGGGTCGCTCGTGGCGATTCTCGAAGCCGTCGAACAGCTCGTCGCAGACGGCTTCGCCCCCGCGCGTGACGTCTACCTGTCGTTCGGTCACAACGAGGAGACCGCCGGCGACGGCGCGCAGGAGATCGTCCGCCTGCTGGAGGAGCGCGGCATCGGGCCCGGGCTCGTTCTCGACGAGGGCGGCGCTGTCGTCGACGGCGTCGTACCGGGAGTCGCGGTGCCGACCGCGATGGTCGGCGTCGCCGAGCGCGGGGTGATGACCGCGCACCTCACGGCGCGGGAGGGCGGAGGCCACGCCTCCACACCCCCGGCGACACCGGCGACGGTGCGCCTCGCGCGCGCGATCGCGCGCCTGCACCGGCGACCGTTCCCCACGCGTGTGGCTCCGCCCGTGCGCGCGATGTTCGCGACCCTCGCGCCGCACGCGCCGCAGCCGCTGCGCTGGGTGTTCGGCAATCTCGCCATCACCGGACCGCTGCTGGCCGCGGTGTTTCCGCGCCTCGGCCCCGAGATGAACGCATTGGTGCGCACGACGGCGGTCGCCACCGAGCTCTCCGGCGCGCCGGGCGAGAACGTGCTGGCGACCACGGCCCGCGCGTCGATCAACATCCGGCTCCTCACCGGCGACACGGTGGCCTCCGCGACGGCGCACGTGCGGCGCGCCGTGGCCGACCCCGCCGTCGAGATCGAAGTGCGGCACGGCTCCGACCCGTCGCCGGTGTCGCCGTGGCAGGGCGAACCCTGGCGCCGTATCGCCACCGCCGTCGCCGACACCCTCGGCGACGATGTCATCACGACGCCGTACATCCAGCTCGGTGCGAGCGACAGTCGCTGGTTCACGCGCGTGTCGTCGCACGTCTACCGGTTCACGCCGTTCCATCTCACCCGTGCCGAGCGCGACGCGTTGCACTCCCACAACGAACGCATCCGCGTGGCCGTGTGGCTCCGCGGAATCGGGTTCTACCGCGCCCTCATCCGCGCCAGCTGACTCAGCGTCAGGGGATGAGCACGACCTTTCCGGGCGTGCCGTCGGCGACCAGGCGGTGGGCTTCGGCGGCGTCGACGAGCGGCAGCTGCGCGCCGATCTCGACGGTGAAGCGGCCGGCCGCCAGCAGGGCGAGCGTCACCGGGATGGCCTCGGCGCGCCACGCCTTCTGCTGCTCGGACAGCGGCACGGGGCTGCCGCCCATGAAGGCACGGATGCCGAGGTCGGCGGCATCCTTCCCGCGCACGAGCGTCGCGATGCGGCTGCGGTCGGCGACCAGCGCCAGCGACGTCGCCAGCGCTTCGTCGGTGCCCGCGATGTCGATCGCGGCGGTCACGCCCTCCGGCGCCGCGGCGCGCACGCGCGCCTCCAGCCCCGGAGCGTAGGAGATCGGGGTTGCGCCCAGCGCGCGCACGAGATCGGCGCGGGCGTCGCTCGTGGTCGCGAGCACGGTGGCTCCCCACAGCACGGCGAACTGGATGACGGCCTGCCCGACCGCGCCCGAGCCGCCGTGCACGAGCAGGGTGTCACCCGCGCCGACCGACAGCGACCGCAGCGTTTGATAGGCGGTGCCGGCCGGGATGCCGAGTGCCGCGCCCTCTGCGGCGGTGACCTGCGGCGGGCGGAGCGCCGCCTGGCCCGACGCCACGACGACGTCGGTGGCATAGAGACCGGCCGCTCCGAACAGCGCGACGGCGTCGCCGACGCGGAATCCTTCCACGCCCTCACCGACGCCCGTCACGACGCCGGCGCCGTCGCCGCCCGCGCGGCGCGGCTCGGTGATCTCACCCGACGCGCGGGCACCCGAGCGCAGCTTCAGATCGAGCGGGTTGACGCCGGCCGCTTCGATGCGGACGGCGAGCTCGCCCGGCCCCGCCGCGGGAGTGGGGATCTCGGTGACGGTGAGGACCTCGGGTCCTCCGAACGCGGTGTACGTGATCGCGGTGCTCATGTGTGGGCGAACCTCCAGGTCGTGGCGACTATTCCGCCGGTGTCATCATCCTCCGGCGAGGGCCTTCGTCAGGCGCTGCAGTGACACCGCTTCAGCGGTGCCCAGGTGCTGCGCGAAAATGCTCACGCGCAGCTCCTCCAGCATCCATCGCGCGCGCACGAGCGCGCCGGTGGCGCCCTCCGGAAGCGGGAGGACCCCGCCGGCGTCGGCGTAGGCGGCGGCCGCGCGCTCGAACTCGGTCATGCGCTGTCGGTCGCGGCCGGGGTTGTCGGCGAGCCCCTGCGTGCGCAGCAACGCTCCCTGCAGGTAGCGGGGAAGGTGCGCGAGGCGGGCGATGCCGGTCTGGGACAGAAACCCGGGGAAGACGAGCGCGGCGACCTGCGACTTGACGTCGCCGAGCGCTGTGAGGAGAGTCATCGAGTTCTGCGCGCGCACCGCTTTGTCGACGTCGCGCTGCAGCGTGAGGATGCGGGCGGCCAGCGACACCGCCGCGAAGAGCTCGTCGACGATCACGGCCGACAGTGCGTCGCGCACCGCGGCGAACTGCTCGGGCGTGCGCACGTCGGGATGCGTGCGATCGAGCACGGCGTCGGCCACCGCCAGGCGCGCATCCTCGATCAGGGCCTTCGCGGACGGGTACGGCGACGTGGCGAGCACGAGCTTCTCCGCCGCGGTCAGGTGCTCGAGGACGTACGCACTCGGCGACGGCACCGCCAGCAGCAGCAGGCGTCGTACGCCCGCGCGCGTGAGGCGCGCGGCGCGCTCGGGCGTCGCCTCGATGCGCAGGGTGACGCTGGTCTTGTCGTCGACGAGCGCCGGATAGCCGCGCACGACGCCGCCAGCGACGCGCGAGTCGACGACCTCCGGCAGGCTGCCGATGTCCCACGTCACGATGCCCGTGCGCTCGGCGACCGCCGGTGCGGTCACGACGGCGGCGGGGGAGGGCGCGCCGGGGCGGGCCGGCGCCGCGAGCGAGCGCGCGACCGATTCGCGTGCCCGCCCGGAGAGACGGTCTTGCAGATCCGCGAGATCGTGCGAGCTGCCGATGGCTCTGCCGCGCTGGTCGACCGCGCGGAAGCCGATCGTCAGGTGCGCCGGCACCCGCTCGAGGTCGAAGTCCTCCACACGCACGGGCTGGTTCGCGATGCGTTGGATGCGCGCGGCCAACGCGGCGCGCAGGGACAGTGGTGGCAGCCCGTCGTGCGCTTCGGGTCCGGCGCCGCGCAGCTCGTCGCCGAGCGTCGCGGCCCAGTCGGCGGCGGGTACGACATGCCGCCGGATCGCCTTGGGGAGGGCGCGCAGGAGCGCGGCGATGAGGTCGGCGCGCAGGCCCGGCACCTGCCAGTCGAAGCCGTCGGGGCGCAGCTGGGCGAGGAGGGCCAGCGGCACGACGACGCTGACGCCGTCATCCGACGCGCCCGGCTCGAAGCGGTAGGCGAGCGACAGCGTCTGGTCGCCCTGCTGCCAGCGCGTCGGGAAATCGCGCTCGTCGGCGCGCGATGCGTCGTCGACGAGGTCGGTCTCGGTCATCTCGAGCAGGCGAGGCGTCGAGGCCGAGGCATCCCGCCACCACGACTCGAACGACCGGACATCGAACACGTCGTGCGGGATGCGAGCGTCGTAGAACGCGAAGACGGCCTCGTCGCCGACGAGGATGTCGCGGCGACGCTCGCGCTCTTCGACCTTCTCCAGGCGCCGGCGGAGCTCGTGGTTGCGGCGTTCGAACGCGGTCAGCCGTTTGTCGAGGTGGTGGACGTTCCATTCGCCCTCGACGAGCGCGTGCCGCACGAACAGTTCGCGGGCGAGCTCCCGGTCGATGCGCGCGAGCTGCACGCGCCGGCGCGGCACGATCTCGAGCCCGAACAGGGTGACTTTCTCGGCGGCGACGGCGGCCCCGGCATCCTTCGACCAGTGCGGATCGCTGAGCGAGCGGTGCGCGAGATCGCCGGCGAGGTCTTCGGCCCACGCCGGGTCGATGACCGCGACCGTGCGGGCGAACAGCCGTGAGGTCTCGACGAGTTCGGCCGCCATGACGGCGTCGGGTGAGGCTTTGCGAAGGCCGGACCCCGGGAAGATCGCGAAGCTCGCCCCGCGTGCGCCGCGGTACTGCGCGAGCGGCTTCCGACCCTTCGAGGCCGCCGTCTGCTTCGCGAGCGCACGCGTGTCGAGGATGCCGATGTGCGAGAGCAGCCCCGAGAGGATCGCGCGGTGCACGAGTGCGGGATCGGCGGTCTCAGCGCTGCCCTCGCCCTTCACCCCGCCGATCTGGCGGAGCTGGCGATGCACGTCGAACCATTCCCGCACGCGCACATAGTTCAGGTACTCGGCACGGCACAGACGCCGGAACGCGCTCGAACCGAGCTCGCGCTGCTGCTCCTGCAGGTGGTTCCAGAGATTCAGCAGCGACAGGAAGTCACTCGTCGGGTCGGTGAAACGGGCGTGCAGCCGGTCGGCTTCGTCGCGCTTTCCGGCGCCCTCTTCGACGCTCGGGCGCTCACGGACGTCCTGGATCGACAGCCCCGAGACGATCGCGAGCACGGGGGCGACGACCTCGAGGCGGCGCGCCTCGATCAGCATCCGGGCGAAGCGGGGATCGATCGGCAGGCGCGAGATCTCGCGACCGATCTTCGTCAGCCGGCGGGATCCGGTCACCGCGTCGGTCACCGCGCCTGTCACCGCATTTGTCACCGCGCCGAGCTCGGTGAGCAGCTCGAACGCGGCACGGACGCCCCGGTTGTCGGGCTTCGTGAGGAACGGGAACTCCTCGATGTCGCCGAAGCCGAGCGCGAGCATCTGCAGAATGACCGAGGCGAGCGAGGTCCGCAGGATCTCGGGCTCGGTGTACTCGGGTCGCGCGGTGAAGTCGTCCTCGCTATACAGGCGGATCGCGATGCCGTCCGAGGTGCGCCCGGCACGCCCCGCGCGCTGCTGCGCGGATGCCTGCGAGATCGCCTCGATCGGCAGCTGCTGCACCTTCGAGCGCACGCTGTACCGCGAGATGCGCGCGGTGCCGGTGTCGATGACGTACCGGATGCCGGGCACCGTGAGGCTCGTCTCGGCGACGTTGGTCGCGAGGATCACGCGGCGGCGGAGTCCGGCGATGCGCGACGGCTCGAACACGCGATGCTGCTCGGCTGCCGAGAGCCGGCCGTAGAGCGGCAGGACCTCGGTCGGCCGGGCGTCACCCTGGTACATGGCGCGCACGGCATCCGCCGCGTCGCGGATCTCGGCCTCGCCCGGGAAGAAGACGAGCACATCGCCGTCGGGCTCTCGGTCGAGCTCCCGCAGCGCGGCCACGAGCGCGTCGACCTCGTCGCCCTGTGCCGAAGCCGATGCAGATGCAGATGCGGGAGCGTCGGACGTGGGCCCGGCGGAAACCGGGCCGCGGTACCGGATCTCGACGGGGTAGGTGCGACCGGAGACCTCGATGATCGGGGCGGGTGTGCCCTCGGCATCCGCAAAGTGCCGGGCGAAGCTCTCGGGGTCGATCGTCGCCGAGGTGATGATGACCTTGAGGTCGGGGCGCTCCGGGAGGATCCGAGCGAGATATCCGAGCAGGAAGTCGACGTTCAGCGACCGCTCGTGGGCTTCGTCGACGATGATCGTGTCGTAGCGGCGCAGCAGCCGATCGCGGTGGATCTCGTTGAGCAGGATGCCGTCGGTGACCAGCGCGATCTGCGTGTCGGCGGAGACCTGGTCGGTGAAGCGCACCTTGTAGCCCACGGCCCCGCCGAGCGGCACCTGCATCTCCTCGGCGATGCGCTCCGCGATCGTGCGCGCGGCGATGCGGCGTGGCTGCGTGTGCGCGATCTGGGTACGACCGAGTTCGAGGCAGATCTTCGGCAGCTGGGTGGTCTTGCCCGATCCCGTCGCGCCGGCGACGATCACGACCTGATGTTCCGTGATGGCGCGCGCGATCTCTTCCCGCGCGGCGCTGACGGGCAGCTCAGGCGGGTAGGAGATCACGGGTTCGGCGGATGGCATAGCCCTCCATCGTATGCGCCGCGGCCTGCTCATCGATGTTTACGCTGGAGAGATGACGATCCCCACCCTGACCCTCAACGACGGCCACACCATCCCGCAGCTCGGCTTCGGCGTGTTCAAGGTCGACCCTGCCGAGACCGAGCGCATCGTCTCCGACGCGCTCGAGGCCGGCTATCGCCACATCGACACCGCCGCGATCTACGGCAACGAAGAGGGGGTCGGGCGCGCGCTCGCCGCCAGCGGCATCCCGCGGGAGGAACTCTTCATCACCACGAAGCTGTGGAACGACCGCCAGGCCGGCGACCAGCCGCTCGCCGCGATCGACGAGAGTCTCGACAAGCTCGGGCTGGATGCCGTGGACCTCTACCTCGTGCACTGGCCGGCCCCCGCGAACGGCAACTTCGTGAACGCGTGGGAGAAGCTGGTGCAGATCCGCGAGGCGGGCAAGGCCCGCTCGATCGGCGTCTCGAACCACTTGCCCGCGCATCTCGAGGCGATCATCGCCGCGACCGGTGTCACCCCCGCGGTCGATCAGATCGAGCTGCACCCGGCCTACCAGCAGCGCGATGTCACCGCATTCGCGAGCGACCACGGCATCCTCATCGAGGCGTGGGGACCGCTCGGCCAGGGCAAGTACCCGCTGTTCGAAGAGCGCCCGGTGCTCGCGGCAGCTGCAGCGCACGGCAAGACCCCCGCACAGGTCGTGCTGCGCTGGCATCTGCAGCAGGGCTTCATCGTCTTCCCGAAGTCGAACAGTGCGCAGCGCATCCGCGAGAACTTCGACGTCTTCGACTTCGCCCTCACCGACGACGAGCAGGCGGCTATCACGGCGCTCGAGCGGGGCGGCCGCGTCTCGGTGCACCCCGACGAGGTGAACTGACGGGTCAGATCCAGCCCGGCATCCAGTTGTGCAGGCGGTAGAAGTCGTACGGCACCTGCGTCGCCGACCACAGCGGATACCAGAAGATCGACAGCGCCACCGCGACACCGAGGAAGATCAGCACTGTCCGCCGCCCGGCCGCGCGCCGGTCGGCGGACGCGCTCGACTGCGCCGCGATGTCGCGTAGCGCGAAGGTCAGTGCCAGCAGCAGGAACGGCCAGATGACGATCGTGTAGAACTGGAAGATCGTGCGCTCGGGGTAGAGCAGCCACGGTGCCCACGTCGCGGCGATCGCGACCAGCACGACGGCGTGGCGCCAGTCGCGCGCGACGGCGAAACGGTAGATCAGGTAGAGCATCGCGGCCACGCCGGCGTACCAGAGCAGCGGGTTGGGCATGCTGTAGAGGATCTCGAGGCAGCCGCGGGCGCCTCCGGCGCAGCCGTCTTCGCCGTCGCCGGTGCTGCCGGCGTACATCGACGTCGGACGCCACAGCAGCGGCCACACCCACGCCGGACTCATATAGCTGTGCGGCGAGCTCATGCCCGCCATCGAGGTGTAGATCGTCTGGTGGTAGTGCCACAGGCTCTGCAACGACAGGGGCACCCAGCTGAAGAATCCGGATGCCGGTGCAGCGTCGGCGGAATGGCGGTCGTAGCCGCCGTCGCTCAGCAGCCAGCCGGTCCACGACGACAGATAGACGACGGCGGCGACCGGCACCAGGAGCAGGAAAGACGCAGCTCCCTGGCGGACGGCATCCGTCGGCCAATACATCACGCCCAGGCGGCGACGCTCGAGCGCGTCGGTCACCACGAGGTAGAGCCCGATGGTGGCGAGCACCCAGACGCCCGACCACTTGACAGCCGTGGCCGCGCCGGCGGCGGCGCCCGCCGCGACGATCCACGGGCGGTTCCAGAGCACGACGCCCCAGCGGGGCGCCTCGCCGCTCATACTCTTGGCGGCGACCGCGGCAGCGAGCCGGTCGAGCGCCCGGCGCCGATCGAGCACCGTGAACCAGAACGCGACCAGCACGAAGAACGTCAGGAAGATGTCGAGGAGGGACACCCGGCTCATCACGATGCCGAGACCGTCGATCGCGAGCAGCGACGAGGCGATGCCCGCGAACACCCGCGAATCGGTGAGCGCCTTGGCCAAGAAGAACAGCACGAGCACGCACGCCGTGCCGAACACGGCGCCCGCCACCCGCCATCCGACGGACGACTCGGGGCCGAAGAGCGCCATTCCGGCGCCGATCAGATACTTGCCGAGCGGCGGATGCACGACGAAGCTCGCCGCCGTCGTGAAGATGTCGGTCTCGCCGGCGGCGAAGCGGGCATCGGCGTCGTCGGGCCACTTCGCGGCGTAGCCGAGGTTCCACTGGCTCCACGCGTCTTTCACGTAATACGTCTCGTCGAACACGAGCGCGTGCGGATTGCCGAGGTTCCACAGTCGCAGCACCGCCGCGACGAGGGTAATGAGAAGCGGCGCGAGCCAGGAATACAAGCGCTGCAGCCGCGGCTCCACCGCGACCCGCGCGCGCCACTCCTCGAAGAAGGAGGGCCGCTCGGCAGAGCGCGGCGGGGCGAGGCTCGTCACGCCCTCAAGCCTATGCTGGGGCGGTGATCATCCTCGCGGCGACGCCCATCGGCAATCTCGGCGATGCGTCGGCGCGGCTGGTCGCGGCGCTCGAGTCGGCGTCGGTCATCGCCGCGGAGGACACCCGCACAACCCAGCGGCTGCTGCAGGGGCTCGGTGTCGCGAACCGTCCGCGGCTGATCGCCCTGCACGACCACAACGAGCGGCAGCGGGCGGCCGAGCTGGTCGCGCGCGCCAAGGACGAGGACCTGCTCGTCCTCAGCGACGCCGGGATGCCGACGGTCAGTGACCCCGGCTACGCCCTGGTCGCGGAGGCCGTCGCGCAGGGGGTGACCGTCACGGCGCTGCCCGGGCCGAGTGCGGTCGTCACGGCGCTCGCCGTCGCGGGACTGCCGACCGACCGGTTCACGTTCGAGGGCTTCCTGCCCCGCAAGGCCGGCGACCGCCGCCGCGCCCTCGGCCCGCTGGCGAGCGAGCAGCGCACGATGGTCTTCTTCGAAGCGCCCTCGCGCATCGCCGAGACCCTCGCCGCCATGGCGGGGGCGTTCGGCGCGGATCGACCGGCCGCGGTCTGCCGCGAACTGACGAAGCTGCACGAAGAGGTCGTCCGCGGCGGACTCGGCGAGCTCGCCGCCTGGGCCGAGGATGGCGTCCGCGGCGAGATCGTGGTCGTCGTCGGGGGAGCGGCCGCGCGCGAGGTGTCGGAGGGCGACGCCGTCGCGCAGGTGCAGGAGCTCGTCGGCGGCGGCACCCGGTTGAAGGATGCCGCCGCCGAAGTCGCCGCGGCGACCGGACTGAGTTCGCGCGACCTGTATCAGGCGGTGCTCGCCGCGCGCGGATCGGCCTGAGCCGGGCCGCCGAGCTGCGCGAAGGCCTCGCTGGTCGCCTCGGGGGGTGTCGCCGACGGCGTCGGCGAGGCGACGCCGGGCAACGACCAGACGGCGAAGACCGGACACGATGCATCTGCGTGGACGCGGACCGCACCGGCATCCGTCTCCAGCGCTGCCGAGCCGCGCACGCGCCGCGCAGCGGAGGCTCCCGGCAGCAGCACGGCAGGCACCGTGAACTGCACGGTCGACGCGGCGTCGCTGTCACCGTCGGCCCCCACGGCGCGGGCAGCGAGCACGAGCAGCGTCTCATCGGCGCTCTCGCGCACGAAGAGCACGGATGCCTCGTCGACGTGCACGAACCGAAGCCCGCCGGTGCTCAGCGTCGGGTGGTCCTTCCGCAGCGCGATCATGTCGCGGTACAGCGCGATGCGCTCCGAGTACCCGGGTTCGGTGCGGCGTGCCCACGGGATCGGGGTGCGGCTCATCTCGCCGTCGACGCCGTCGAGACCGAACTCGTCGCCGGCGTACACCACGGGGATGCCGGGCATGGTCATCGACAGTCCGAGCGCGACCGGCACCGCGTCCTCGGCGGCGAACGTCGCGAACCGCGCGGTGTCGTGGGTGTCGAGCGCCGACATCGTGCCGCGCTGCACGCGCCAGGGGATCTGACTGGTGAAGCGCTGCCACTGCGCCACGAACTGCCGCGCGGTGTAGCGCGGAAAGCCCGTGGGCACCCCGAAGTACCAGGGGTCGTCGGTCACCGAGCCGTCGAACCCGCGATGCGGGATGCGCCGCGGCTCGCCCAGCCACGCCCAGACCCCGCGGGTGAACGCGGGGTAGGTCATGCCGCCGTGCCACGCGTCGCCCTGCAGGTCGCTGGCCGCATCGTTGGTCGACTCGGCCAGCAGCAGGGTGTCGGGCGCGATGCCCTCCATCGTACGGCGCAGCGCCTGGCGCACCGAGGCGTTCAGGTCTTCGGCGCCAAGGCGTCCCGTCATGTTGGCGACGTCGATGCGCCAGCCGTCGATGCCGTAGGGCGGCTTCAGCCAGTGCGCGACGACCGAGCCCGACCCCTCGACGAAGCGCCGGCGCAGCTCGGGCGAACGCCAGTCGAACTTCGGCAGGCTCCGCGCATCGAGCCACGTCTCGTACTCGAGGTTCTCGTCATCGCTGAAGTAGTAGAACGCGCTCTCCGGCGCGCCCGGGTGCGCGTAGGCGGCACGGAACCACTCGTGCGCGACGCCGGAATGGTTGGTCGTGAGGTCGCCGATGATCCGGATGCCGCGCGCGTGCGCCGCCTCGATGAGGCGCCGGTACGCGTCGTCACCGCCCACAAGCGGGTCGATCCGGTCGAAGCTCGCCGCGTCGTAGCGGTGGTTGGACTCGGCGGGGAAGATCGGCGTGTGGTACAGCACGGTGACGCCGAGCTCGACGAGGTGGTCGAGCCGCGCGATCGCGCCGTCGAGATCGCCGCCGTACAGCTGTCTGCTGCGTCCGGGCCACGCCGGATCGACCGGGTCGTCCCAGGCCGCCGGGATCGCCCACTCCGGAGCCGGGCGATCGTCGGCGGCGGCCGAACGCGCGAACCGATCGGGGAAGATCTGGTACATCACGGCATCCGCCAGCCACGATGGCGGCGGGTTCTCGGCGACGAGGGCGAAGTCCTGCCCGTCGAGCGCGTCGATGTCGCTGAGGCCCGCCTGGTTCAGCACCTGCACGGCGCCGTCCGTGTGCACCAGGTGGAAGCGGTAGCCGTGGCGGGGGTTGGTCACGGTGATGCGCGCCGTCCACCACTCCCAGCCGCCGGCGACGCCATCGCGAACGGCTTCGACCCAGGCGGGCTCGTGGTCGGGGTTCGAGCGCACCAGCACACGCGCCAGGGGGCCGAAGCCGTCTGGCACGCGCAGGCGCACGTCGACCTCATCGCCGATCGCGGGGGCGTCGTGCGACACGTGCAGCGGTGAGCCGTCGTGGTGGGGGAGCAGGGCAGAGTCCGTCATGGAGACCTCCAGAGATGTGCCGACAGCGACGTCGGCGGAATGCGACGTGGTTGCACAGCGGAGGCCATGACAGAGCCCGTGGGTTGTGCCCCGATCCTATCGCGCGCCGATGTGCACGGCCAGTGCGCCTTCGGCGGGAATCGTCGCCGTCAGGGTGCCGTTCTGCACGGTCACGGTCGTGCCGGGGCAATCCGTACCGCCCGTGCCGGCGCCGCCGGTGATCACGTCGCAGTAGGTGCCGGCGGGCAGGGTGGTCGGCACGGTGGCCTCGGCGTCCTCGTCCGAAGGATTGACCAGCAGCATCGCCCGGCCCTCGCGTTCGAAGCCGTACACATCGCCGTCGCCGACACCCGGCAGCCGCGGCACGTCGCCCGCCCAGCGGCGCAGCTCGATCATGCCCGCGATCGCCGTCCACGCCTCGGTACACACGCCCTCTCCGTCGGCGTAGGCATCCTTCGGCCCGCTCACCGCCTCGCACGACCATCCGACGACGCGCCCCTGGTCGTCGTGCGGGGCGCCGGCATCGCGGTCGCTGAACGCATAGCCCGAGTACACGACGGGCGTGCCGTAGTCGTCGGCAAGCATGAGTGCGTTCGCGACGAGGTACAGCCCGCCGTCGCGGGACGTGATCGGCGCTTCGCCCCGCTCGGTGTCGTGGTTGTCGATGAACACGACGGCGGCGTTCGAGTCGACGTGCAGCGGGCGCTGGGCGCCGAGCGCAGGGTCGGTGATGACGCCGGCCTTCAGGCCCGGGCCGAGATCGCGTGCGTACTGGAACTCGAACACCGAGCCCGCACCGACGTACTCCTCGGGCTGGACGGGCTCAGACCCGGACCCCCGGATGACCTCGCTCATGATCACGGTGCCCTCCGGCAGCGCGTCGACGATGGCCTGCACGTCGGCGGCCGCGATGTGCTTGGCCGCATCGATGCGAAAGCCCGCGACACCCAGGTCGAGCAGGTGCTGCAGATACTCGGTGATCGTGGCGCGCACCGACACGGACGACGTGTCGAGGTCGGCGAGGTTCACGAGCTCGCAGGTCTGCACCTGCTCGCGCGAGGTGTAGTCGGCGATGTCGTCGTTCGCCGTGAAGCCGCAGTGATGGAAGTCGCCCTCGTCGTACAGGCCCGGGTACGCGTAGTGGGTGAACGCGGTGCCGGCGACACCGGTGCCCGACTCGATGCCCGCCATGTGGTTGATCACCGCATCTGCGATCACCTGCACACCGGCATCCCGGCACCGACTGACCATGTCGGCGAACTCGTCCTCGGTCCCCAGTCGCGAGTCGAGTCGGTAGGACACCGGCTGGTAGCTCGTCCACCACTGGTCGCCTGTGATGTGCTCCTGTGGGGGAGAGGTCAGCACCCACGCGAAGCCGGCCGGCGCGAGCGTGCGCTCACACTCGTCGGCGATCGCCGTCCAGGGGCGCTGGAACATCTGCACGCCGACGTCGGAAGGCACCGGCCCGGGTACGTCGGCACCGCTCGCGGTGCAGCCGGTGAGTGCTGCCGTGGCGCCCAGCGCCAGCGCGACGAAGGCCGCGAGCGCGGTCCGCGCCGCTCGCGGCCTTCGCATGGCGTTACTTCACCGAGCCGGCGGTGAGCCCGCCGACGATGAAGCGCTGCAGCGAAAGGAACAGCGCCATCGGCAGGATCGCCGCCAGCACCGCGCCTGCCGCGAAGACGCTCCAGTTGCGCGCGGTCTCCTGCGAGACGAACTGGTAGAGCCCGACCGCGAGGGTCTGCTTGTCGGGATCGACGAGGATCACCGACGCGATGAGGAAGTCGTTCATCGTGCCGATGAACGAGAGCAGGCCGATCACCGCGAGGACGGGCGCGACCAGGCGCAGGATGATCGTGAAGAAGATGCGCGCGTGTCCGGCGCCGTCGATCTTGGCTGCTTCGTCGATGGATGCCGGGACGGTGTTGAAGAACCCGTACATGAGGAACGTGTTCACGCCCAGCGCACCGCCGAGGTACACCATGATCAGACCGATCTGCGAGTTGAGCCCCAGCGCGGGGAAGATGTCGCCGATCGCGCTCATCAGCAGGAAGATCGCGACGACCGCCAGCAGCTGCGGGAACATCTGCACCAGCAGCAGCGTGAGCAGACCGAAGCGACGTCCGGTGAAGCGCAGCCGCGAGAACGCGTAGGCCGCGAGCGCGCAGAGCACCACCGTGAAGAACGAGGTCGTGAGCCCGATGAAGATCGAGTTGACGAACCACGCGCCGTAGGGCCGCAGCGGATCCTGGAACAGCGCGATGTAGCTGCCGATGTCGAAGTTCGAGAACAGGCTGTTCGCCGTCAGCAGCGTGCCGCCGGGGTTCAGCGATGCCGACAGCACGTACACGAGCGGGAAGGCCGAGAACACGAGCATGACGATGCCGATGATGTGGCGCCACCCGGTCTCACGGAACCACCGGCCGAACGGGCGGCGCGGATCCTTCGCGCCGCGCACTCCCGCGTCGTCGCCGCCCCCGCCGGCGCGGGCGGATGCCGCGACGCCGTCGAGGGCGTCGGGGGTGGGGAGGGTGTCTTGGATGCTCATGTCAGTTCAGCTCCTCGAGGACCTTGGTCTGGCGGAAGCTCAGGTAGGAGATGACCGCCACGAGCACGAAGATGATGATCGAGAAGGCGCTCGCCAGGCCGTAGTCGCGCTCGGCTCCGACGAAGGCCACCTTGTAGACCATCGAGATGAGGATGTCGCTCGCGCCGACGTTGATCGAGGCATCCGCGAACCGCGGGCCACCGCCGGTGAGCATGTAGATCAGGTTGAAGTTGTTGAAGTTGAACGCGAACGACGAGATCAGCAGCGGCGCCACCGACACCAGCAGCAGCGGGAACTTGATGTGCCGGAAGATCTGCCACACGCCCGCGCCGTCGACCCTGCCTGCCTCTTGGATGTCGTCCGGGATCGCCTGGATGGCGCCCGTGGTGACCAGGAACATATAGGGGAAGCCGAGCCACAGGTTCACGACGAGGATCGAGAGCTTCGCGAGCCACGGATCCTGCAGCCACGGGATCGATGCGCCGCCGAAGAGGGTCTGGTTGATGAAGCCGAAGTCCTGGTTGAACATGCCCTGCCACACGAGCGCCGACAGGAACGCGGGGAAGGCGTACGGGAGGATCATGATGACCCGGTAGTACTTCTTGCTCTTCATGCGCGGGTCGTTGAAGACGATGGCCAGGAACAGGCCCAGCGCGAACGTCGTGGCGACCGAGAGGATCGCGAACGCGAAGGTCCACAGTGTCACCGCGATGAAGGGCCCGCGGATCGACTCGGTGGTGAACGCGCGGACGAAGTTGTCGCCGCCGACCCACACCTGCCAGCCGGTGGCGAGGCTCTGCCCGTCGGGTGCTTCGAACGAGCCGTTGCCGTTGTCGCTGTAGACGACGCCGCTCTCGGTGTCGGTCATGGTGTTCGCCGCCGGGTCCCACACGAGCGTCGAGATGAACTGGTACGCCGTCGAGCCGTCCCGGGTCTGCAGGGTGCCGTCGTTCGGGTCGTCCGAGAAGGGCACCGCGATCGCGGTGATGGCGGCCTGGTTGGCGACGAGCTGGCCGAAGTCGAGGGTCGTGTACCCGGGTACCGACACGGCACGGTCGCCTGAGAACTCGGCGTCGGGCACCGGCTCGAGCGGGCGGTCGGTGCCGCCGATCTCCGCGTCGCCGTCGGGGGTGGTCACCAGGAACGAGAACTGTCCGTTCTGTTCGAGCACGGACAGCGGGTAGGCCGCTGAGTCCTCGACGCGCTGCTGGTTCTGGATCAGCAGGGCATTGACCGCATCGTCCTTCGACGAGACATGCCCCGAGCCGTAGTTCGTGAACGCGATGTAGATGCAGTACAGGACCACGAAGATCTGGAAGATGAAGAGGAAGACGAGACCCGGCGTCAGGTACTTCGCGGGCAGCAGGCCCGGCGTGAGGTAGACGACGTTGATGGCGAGGACGCCGAGGGCCACGATCGCGGCGACGAGGACGCTGCCGCCGGCGAGCAGCACCAGGATCGCGTACACCGCCAACGCGTCGATGATGCCGAGGCAGACGATCTTGACGAGCCAGACCTTCCAGCCGGCTCCGGCCGCTTCGGCCCATGCTTCGGCGCGTTTGCGCCGCCGCGCCGTGGCGCGGTCTTCGACCGCGCGCTGCGGGCGGTCCTGCTCGAGAGTGGGGCCAGTCATCGTCGACTCCTGTCATCGGCCGTCTGAGGGAGAGCGGAGGGCTCGGGGGCGGCGCCGTGTGGGCGCCGCCCCCGAGCCCCGGGGATCAGCCGAGCTTGCCGTTGATGGTCTCGCCCATCGCGGCCCAGTCGGCGGCCGGGTCGGCGACGCCCTTGATCAGCGCAGCCTCGGTCTTGCCCCAGTCATCCCAGACCGAACCCATCTGCGGGATCGAGGGCATGGGCACCGCGTTGGCACCGACCTTGGCGAAGCCCGCGACGATCGGGTCGGACTGCGCCGCCTCGAACGACTCGGTCAGCGCCGGCGGGCGTCCGCCGGCCTCGAACAGCGCGGTCTGCACGTCGGCGGTCGCGATGTAGTTCACGAGGAACTCGTTCGCGATGAGCGCGTTCTTGCTCTTCGCGCTGAGGAAGAACGCCTGCACGCCGGCGAACGGCTGTGCGACCGAGCCACCCGCGGACGGGATGGCGTCGACGGAGACGTCGATGCCGGCCGACTGGGCGTCGGCGACATTCCACGGGCCGCTCAGGAAGTACGGCGACTTGCCGGCGTTGAAGGCCTCTTTGGCGAGGTCGCCCGAGAGGTTGAGGTTCAGCACCTTGGTTCCGGTGTCACCCTGAGCGGTCAGCCATCCGGCGAACTGCTGACCCGCGTCATCGCCGATGGTCAGCTGCGACGCGTCGTAGGAGCCGTCCGCGTTGCGCGCGAAGACCGAGTTGCCGAACGAGGTCTGGAACGGGTACAGGTGATACGGGTCGGATGCCTGCGGGTCGAGGCCCACGACGAACGGGTACTCGGTGCCGGCAGCCTTGCCCGTTGCGATCATCTCGTCGAACGTGCCCGGCGTGGAGTCGGCCAGCGCCGTGTTGCGCAGGACCGCGATGTTCTCGATTGCGTAGGGCAGACCGTAGGTCTTGCCGTCGTACGTGACGGCCTCGACCGCGACCTTCTCGAAGTCGCCGGCCTTGTCGCCGAGCTCGACCGGGGCGACGATGCCGTCCTTGACGAACGCGCCGATCCAGTCGTGACCGCCGATGGTGATGTCCGGGCCCTTGCCGGTGGGGACCTGCGCCGTGAACTCGTCGCGGATCTTGCCGTAGTCCTTGACGACGAGGTTGACCTTGACGCCCTTCTCCTTCTCGAACGTCTTCGCGACGTCCTCGAGCGCACGCGCGCGGTCGGCGTCGACCCAGACGGTCAGCGATCCGCTGTCGCCCGCGCCCGCGTCACCGCTGCCGGACGGGCTCGTGGTGGCGCCTCCGGCGCAACCCGCCAACGCGAGGATGCTCGTAGCGACGAGCATCCCGACGGCGAGTGCGCCCTTCTTCTTCTTCACCTTCATTGGTGTGCCTCTCTGTCGTGACGAAGCCGGGGGAGCGGAGGCTCCCGCACGACATCGTGCTGTTGCCGCGCAAGTCGCAGGCGAGGTCCATTGTGACTCTCGACTGCGCTCGCACGCCTGTTCGTTACTGAACTGTGACCGGTCACAGGTCGCGTGGTCTGGCTACCGTAACACGGTCCCAGACCCGGTAGAGTCTGCTCTCGTGATCGACAGCGACGCCCCACGCAAACCGACGATCCGCGACGTCGCCGCCGTCGCGGGGGTGTCGCGCGGCACGGTGTCACGCGTGATCAACGGGGGCCACTGGGTCTCGCCCGAAGCGCGCGAAGCGGTCGAAGAGGCGATTCGCAGCACCGGCTACACCGCGAACCACGCGGCGCGGTCGCTGGCCACCGGACGGTCGGGCTCGCTCGCGTTCCTGCTGACCGAGCCCCAGCATCTGCTCTTCTCCGACCCCACCTTCGCCCTGCTGCTGCGCGGCGCCACCGAAGCACTCGCCGAGCGGTCGATGACCCTCGTGCTCCTGATCGCCGACAGCCCTGCCCAGCAGCGCTCGGTGGAGCAGTACGTCCGCGCGGGGCACGTCGACGGCGTGCTGCTCGTGTCTTCGCACGCCTCCGATTCGCTGCTGGCCGCGCTCGTGGCCGCGGGCGTGCCGACCGTGTGCACCGGCATCCCACTCGCCACCGCGCCGGTCCCCAACGTCTCGATCGACGAGGTCGGCTCGGCGCGCATGATGACCCGCTACCTGCTCGAGGCCGGGCACCGCAGAATCGCCCTGATCACGGGCCCGAACGACACGCCCGGCGGACGGTTCCGCCTGGCCGGCTTCGAGGCCGAGATGGGTGACCTGTTCGACCCCGACCTCGTCGAGCAGGGCAGCTACGAGGCATCCACCGGCGATGCCGCCATGACGCGGCTGCTCGAACGGGCGCCCGGCATCGACGCGGTCTTCGCCGCGAGTGACGTGATGGCCGTCGGTGCCGTGGCAGCGTTGCGCCGCAGCGGACGGCGGGTCCCCGAGGACGTCGCCGTCGCGGGCTTCGACGACTCGGGCCTCGCCGCTACGCACGAGCCGGCACTGACGACGGTGCGCCAGCCGTGGCCGGAGATCTCCGCGACGATGGTCGACATGGTGCTCGACATCATCGCAGGCACGCCCCGCGAGCCGGTGGTGCTGCCGACAACGTTGGTCGTGCGCGCGAGCGCGTGAGCGCCGTCACAGACGAATCCGCGCCGTGCGCCCGAACTAGAATCGTCGGGTGAGCACCGGTCAGTCCTTCTACATCACGACCCCCATCTACTACCCGAGCGACCTGCCCCACATCGGGCACGGGTACACGACGGTGGCCGTCGACGCGCTCGCGCGCTGGCACCGCCAGGCCGGCGACGACACCTGGATGCTCACCGGCACCGACGAGCACGGCCAGAAGATGCTCCGCGCCGCGGCGGCGAACGGCGTCACCCCGCAGGAGTGGGTCGACAAGCTCGTCGAAGAGTCGTGGTTCCCGCTGCTGGAGACGCTCGACGTCGCCAACGACGACTTCATCCGCACGACCCAGCAGCGCCACGAAGACCGCGTGCAGCAGTTCGTCCAGAAGCTGTACGACCGCGGCTACATCTACGCCGGCGAGTACGAGGCGCTGTACTGCGTCGGATGCGAGGAGTTCAAGCCCGAGTCCGAGATCGTCGACGGCACGGGCGCGTTCGAGGGCCTCAAGGTCTGCGCCATCCACTCGAAGCCGCTGGAGCTCCTGCAGGAGAAGAACTACTTCTTCAAGCTGAGCGAGTTCGCGGCGCCTCTGCTGGAGCTCTACAAGAACGAGCCCGACTTCGTGCGTCCCGAGTCGGCCCGCAACGAGGTCGTCTCGTTCGTGAAGAGCGGCTTGAAAGACCTGTCGATCTCGCGCTCCGCGTTCGACTGGGGCATCCGTGTGCCGTGGGACGACAGCCACGTCATCTACGTGTGGGTGGACGCGCTGCTCAACTACGCCACCGCGGTGGGCTACGGCACCGACCCGGAAGAGTTCGAGCGGCGCTGGCCGGCGTTCCACATCGTCGGCAAAGACATCCTCCGCTTCCACGCCGTCATCTGGCCGGCGATGCTGATGGCCGCGGACCTCGACGTGCCGCGCGGCGTGTTCGCGCACGGCTGGCTGCTCGTGGGCGGCGAGAAGATGTCGAAGTCGAAGCTCACCGGCATCGTGCCGACCGAGATCACCGACGTCTTCGGCGCGGATGCGTACCGCTTCTACTTCCTCTCCGCGATCGCGTTCGGGCAGGACGGCTCGTTCTCGTGGGAAGACCTGTCGGCGCGCTACCAGGCCGAACTCGCCAACGGATTCGGCAACCTCGCGTCGCGGACGGTCGCGATGATCGAGAAGTACTTCGGGGGCGTGGTGCCGGAGGCATCCGAGTACACGGAGGGCGACCTGCGCATCCAGCAGATCGTCCGGGACGCGGCGTCGTCTGCGGATGCCGCCATCGAACGGTTCCGTCCCGATGAGGCGATCGCTGCGATCTGGACGATCGTCGACGCGCTCAACGGCTACATCACCGAGAACGAGCCGTGGGCGCTCGCGAAAGACGAGACGCAGCGTGGGCGCCTCGGCACCGTGCTGTACACCTCCGCCGAGGGCCTGCGCGCCCTCGCCGTGCTGCTGAGCCCCATCATGCCGTCGTCGACCGCGAAGCTGTGGTCTGCGCTGGGCGTCGACGGTGCGCTCACCGACGAGCCGATCCGCGCGGCCGGCGCGTGGGGCCGCCTCGCTGCGGGCACGACGGTCACGGCGCTCGCGCCGCTGTTCCCGCGCATCGAGCAGTGACCGGAGACACCGGATACGTCCGCGAGCGCCACAACGACGGCTCGCGCGACGTGCGCTGGCCGGCGGCGCCCGAGCCTCTCGCGGTGCCGGTGTACGACAACCACTGCCACCTCGAGATCACCGACGGCGACGCCGTGCGCTCGCTCGACGAGCAGCTCGACCTGGCAGTATCCGTCGGCGTGGTCGGCGTCGTACAGGCCGGCGGCGACGTCGACTCGAGTGTCTGGTCGGCGGATGCCGCGGCATCCCACCCGCGCGTGCTCGCCGCCGTCGCCATCCACCCCAACGAAGCGCCGGCCTACGCCGACGCGGGCCGCCTCGAGGAGGCGATCGGCGTGATCGACCGCCTCGCCGCGCAGCCGCGCGTGCGGGCGATCGGCGAGACGGGACTCGACTTCTTCCGCACCGAGGAGGCAGGCCAGCCCGCCCAGTTCGAGAGCTTCGAAGCGCACATCGCGCTGGCGAAGAAGCACGACATCGCGATGCAGATCCACGACCGCGACGCGCATGACGCCGTGCTCGAGACCCTCCAGCGCGTGGGCGCCCCCGAGCGGACCGTCTTCCACTGCTTCTCGGGCGACGCCGAGATGGCGCGCATCGCGGCCGAGCGCGGCTACTACCTGAGTTTCGCCGGCAACGTCACGTTCAAAAACGCGCAGAACCTCCGCGACGCGCTCGCCGTGACGCCGCGGGAGCGCATCCTGGTCGAGACCGACGCCCCGTTCCTCACGCCGACACCGCACCGGGGCCGGCCGAACGCGCCGTACCTCATACCGGTGACCCTCCGCTTCATGGCGACCGAGCTCGGGATCGACCTCGACGAGCTGTGCGCCGAGGTCGCCGCCAACACCCTCGAGGTCTACGGCTCGTTCGACGACTGATCGGGCGCGACCGGCTTCGCCGCCGCGATGTGCGAGATCGAACGCCAGACGAGCAGCAGCGTGAGCGCCGAGCCGCCGAACGCGAACCACCACGGTGCGGTGAGCCCCCACGTCTCGGCGATGACACCGCCGAGCGCCTGACCGACGACGAGGCCCGCGAAGATGCCGACCATGTTCACCGAGGCGATGCGCCCCTGCAGCGCGAGCGGCACGAGCCGCTGGCGGACGGTCGTGGAGATCGTGCCCCACACGAACGCGTACGCTCCGAAGCCGAACATCAGCGCGAACGCGACGGCGGGGCTGGCGGTGAGCGCGAAGCCGAGGTGCATGAGCACCTCCAACGTCAGACACACGCGCATCAGAGTGGCGAACGTGACGTGCTTCTCCAGCCAGCCGAACGCCGCGACCCCGACGAGCCCGCCGAGAGCGGATGCCGTGGTCAGCGCACCGTAGCCGACGACACCCATGCCGAGATGCTCCGTCGCGTAGAGCACGAGGATGCCCCAGGGCGCCGCCCACGTGATGTTGAAGACCAGGATGATGAGCACGAGCGTGCGCACCGGAGGATTGCGGCGCAGCCACCGCAACCCGTCGCGGATAGGGTGCACGCGCGCGCCGTCCCGGGCATCCTTCTCGGGCACCGGAGTCGCCGCGATGCGGGCGATGAGGACGACCGCGAGGGAGACGCAGAGGATCTGCAGGAGGAACGGCCAGAACGATCCGACCGCGAACAGGAATGCGCCCAGCGGCGGCCCCGCCAGCTGATTGGCGACGAGGAAGCCGGCCTGGAGGCGGGCGTTGCCGATGCCGAGGTCGTCGGGGCGCACGAGCATGGGCAGCAGCGTGCTGCCGGCGGAGTCGGCGAAGACCTCCGCCGTGCCGTAGAGGAAGGCGCTCGCGAGGACCACCCCGACGCTCACCTGCCCCGACACGAGGAACACGACGAGGGCGAGCACGACGATAGCCCGTGCGCTGTTCGCGATCATGACGAGGCGCCGGCGGTCGTGATGGTCGGCCACCGACCCGGCCAGCAGGCCGAACAGCAGCCACGGGAGGTACTGCATCATCGCACCGGCGGCCACCAGCAGCGGCGACGACGTGAGGGACGCGATCAGCAGCGGTGCGGCGGACAGCGCGATGCCGTCGCCGATGTTGCTCGTCCACGACGAGGCGAGCAGCCACCGGAAGCTCGTGCCGAGGCGGCGCGGAGCGATGAGGTCACCGAGCGAGCGCACCGGCCAAGCTTATGTGCGCGTCAGCGTGTCGTGGAGCCCCGCACGAGGTCGATCGGGAGCTCGACGGTCTGCGGCGGGTCGCCCGCGCCGTCCAAGGCGGTGAACAGCACGTCGGGCGCCTGCTCGGGGTGAAGGCACACGTGCGTGATGCCGAGGCGGTCGTTCAGCTCGCAGTCGATGGTGCACAGCGCGAGGAGCTGGAGGTCGCGCGGGATGAGCGCACCGATCTCCTCCAGGTGCAGGTAGATCTCGGGGCCTTCTTCGCAGAACGCGAAGATCGCGTCGGCGCCCGCTTCGATGAGACTCTGCACGGCGCTCATGAGCCGGCGGCGCCCGGCATCGACGCGCGCGACGAGCGGGGTGCGGTTGTTGACGGCGCTCCACGCGAGGTAGGCGCTCTCGCCCTGCTGGTCGCGCGGGACTTCGCTGTCGTCGACGAGGAATCCGATGCGCGCGGCACCCGCCCCGGCGAGGTGCGCGAGTCCGGTGCGGACGGCCGACGCGTAGCCCGTGCGGATCGTGATGCGGACGCCGGGAACCGTGAGGTCGTTCGCGATGACGGGGAGGGCGAGCGCGAGCGCTTCACGCAACATCGCACGATCGTCCGCCGGATCGGGAAAGTACAGAGCGTCGATCTGCGCCCCGGAGAGCAGATCGGGGCGCGTGTCGGGCAGCACCGTCACGGTGAAGCCGCGCACCGCGCCCGCGCGGACGAGGGCGTCGAGCTGACGGGCGCGCTGCAGGGCTCGGCGCCCGTCCTGCAGCGATGCGGCGGCCGTGACGAAGCCGATCGACATCGTGCGGCCGCGCCGCAGCGCCGCGGCGTGGCGATTGGGCGAGTAGCCGAGCTCTGCGGCGATCGCCTTGATGCGCGCGCGTGTCTCCTCGCGCATGCTGCCGCGGTCGTTGAGGGCCTGACTGGTCGCGGCCGTCGAGACACCGGCGCGCTCGGCGACGTCGCGCAGCGTGATGGTGCGCGGCGCCGCCGTCGTCATGATGCGTCCTCGTCACCGATCACCGTGGCCACGGCATCCGCCCAGGCGACTCCCGCTCCGGAAGCCGCCTGGGCGTGCCCGCGGGCGATGAGGGAGTGCAGGAGAGCGCCGGAGAAATGGCGCAGCGCCGCCTCGGTCTCGCCCGACGCATCGCGGAGGCGCGCGCGGTCGATCTCGGCATCCAGCACGCCCTGCACGTGCGCGCGGAGGGCGACGACGGTGGGCGATACGGCGTGCACGCGGCGCGCCGCGGCGTGGCGCTGGGCGGCGGTCGCCACGATCAGCTGCGCTTCGTCGAGCGTCGCGAACTCGTCGATCGGGGCGTGGATGCGGACGGTGTCGAGATCGAGCAGGTCGATGCCCGCGAGCGCCCGCACACCCGGGTCGACGTTGCGGGGCATGCCGAGGTCGATGATGAGCTGATCGCGGGGATCGGTGCCGCGCGCGGCGCCGTGGAGCTCGGCCGTCAGGGCGAACGTGTCGGTGACGCTCGTGCACGTGACGATCACGTCGGCGTCCGCCGCTTCGCGGGCGAAGTCTGCCGCCGTGACCTCGGTCAGGTGCTCGCGCTGGGCGAAGCGGCTGCGCCCCGACCGCGAATGCACGCGCACATCGGTGGCGCCGACGTCGCGGAGCGCCGCGAGCGAGGCGGCCGCGTAGCGACCGGTGCCGACCAGCAGCACGCGGGCGTCTGCCCACGTCGCCACGCGCGAGCCAGCGAGCTCGACTGCGAGGCGCACCAGCGAACGGCCGGACTCTCCCAGGCGCGTGGAGTTCTTGACGGCGCGCGAGGTCTCTGTGGCGCGCTGGAACAGGTGCTCGAGGGCGGAGGTGGTGAGCCCGTCACGACGGGCCGTATCGAGAGCGCGGCGCACCTGCCCGGCGATCTCGTCTTCGCCGACCGCGACGGAGTCGAGTCCGGCGGCGACGGCGAAGAGGTGGTGCGCCACCCGGTTGCCGTGCGCGAAGTCGACCGTGTCACGCACCGCCCGGAAGGGGAGATCGGTCATGGCGGACAGCTGCTCCATCGCGGCGTCCATGGCCGGCACGGGGGAGTCGTCGGCCAAGTCGAAGTACGCCTCGAACCGGTTGCAGGTCGACAGTACGACCGCTCCGCGGATGGACTCGTGCGCGTCGCGCAGACGCGGCGCGACCTCCGCTCCGATCACCGACAGGCGCTCGAGCGACTCGAGGGGAGTCGTGCGCTGATGCGCGGTGAGACAGACGAGCATGCGCAGACCTCCTCCGGTGAACACGGCTAGTATAACGATTAACTCATCCCCGAGGAGCTCATCATCCCCGCTTCGCAGCATCCCTTCCACGCGCACGACACCGGTGCCTCCCGCCTCGTCCGAGCGCTTCGCGGCGAACGCCCGGAGGTGACCCCGGTGTGGTTCATGCGCCAGGCCGGTCGCTCGCTGCCGGAGTACCGGGCGCTGCGCAATCGCGGCACGATGCTCGAGGCGTGTCTCGACCCGGCGCTCGCCAGCGAGATCACGCTGCAGCCGGTCAGGCGGCACAAGGTGGATGCCGCGGTCTTCTTCAGCGACATCATCGTGCCGCTGCACCTCATCGGCCTCGACGTGCAGATCGCACCCGGCCGGGGGCCGGTGTTCACCGAACCGGTACGGACGGCCGCGCAGATCGCGGAGGTCATCCGCATCGACCCGGCGCTCGTGCGGGAGCGCGGTGGCGCGGTCGCCGACGCCGTGGGCCGCACGACGGCGATGCTCGCGGAAGAGTCCGAGGTGCGCGGCGAGCCGCTGCCGCTCATCGGGTTCGCCGGTGCGCCGTTCACCCTCGCCGCCTACCTCGTGGAGGGCGGACCGTCGAAAGACCACATGGCGGCGCGGAGCCTCATCCACTCCGAGCCCGAAGCCTGGCGCGATCTCACGCTGTGGCTCGCCGAGGTCACGGGCCACTTCCTCGCGTTGCAGGTGGATGCCGGGGCCAGCGTCGCACAGCTCTTCGACTCGTGGGCGGGGGCGATCCCGCCCGACGACTACCGCCGTGCGGTGCTGCCGGCATCCGCAGCGGCGCTCACGCACGTGCGGGAGAAGGGCGTGCCCCTCATCCACTTCGGCGTCGGCACAGGCGAGATCCTCGCCGACATGGCCTCGATCGGCGTCGACGGTCTGGGCGTCGACTACCGCGTGCCGCTCGACGAGGCCGTGCGGCGGGTCGGCGCAGATCTGACGCTGCAGGGCAATTTCGATCCGGCGCTGCTGTTCGCCCCGAAGTCGGTGCGCGATGCCGCCGCGCATCGCATCCTCACCGAGGGTCTCGCGGCGCGTGCGCACATCTTCAACCTCGGCCACGGTGTGCCGATGGACGCCGACCCCGCCGTCATCACGGACCTCGTCGAGACGGTGCACGCCTGGCGGGCTCCGTGACCGACCTGATCGTCGTCGGCGCGGGAATCGCGGGTCTCACCGTCGCGCACGACGCCGCGCGGGCGGGCCGTCGCGTGACCCTCCTGGAGGGGGCGGAGCGCACCGGCGGGCTGCTGCAGGCCGCGGATCTCGGCGGCACGCGCATCGACATCGGCGCCGAGTCGTTCGCCACGCGCACAGACGGCGTCGCGCGGCTCATCGTCGACGCGGCGCTGCCGCTGCAGGTCGTCTCACCCGTGGCGGGCGGTGCACATCTGAGAACACCGACCGGCCGCGCGCCGCTGCCTCAGCGGAGCGTCGTGGGCATTCCCGCCGATCCGCTGGCCGACGACGTGGTGCGACTCATCGGCGCGGACGCAGCCGACCGCGTCGTCGCCGAACGGGGCCTGGCTCCCCTCACGGCGGATGACGAGCCGTCGCTCGCGCAGCTCGTGGCCGCGCGCTGCGGAGACACCCTCGTCGAGGTGCTGGTCGATCCGCTCTGCCGCAGCATCTACTCGCGGCCCGCCTCCGACGTCCGCCTCTCGCGCATCCACCCCACGCTCTGGCGCGAAGCCGTCGCCCGCGGGTCGCTGCTCGCGGGGGTCGCGGCGTGCGCCGCCGACCTCCCTGCGGGCTCCGCCGTCGGCGGGATCGTGGGCGGCATGTGGCGCCTCGCCGCCGAACTCGAGCGCGCCGCCGTCGCGCGTGGCGTGCGCGTGCAGACGGCGACGCCGGTGCGTGCGGTCACCGGCGGACGGCGCGTGCGCGTCGACACCGACGCGGGGGCGTGGGACGCCGACGACGTCGTGATCGCCACCGGCGCCGCCGCCGCCCGGGCGCTGCTCGGCGACACGGCAGACGCGGCGCCCGCGCCCGAGCGGGCGGTCCGCGTGATCGCGGCCCTCGTCGCGCACGCAGGTCTCGACTCCCACCCGGTCGGATCGGGCGTGATCGTGGCGCCCCGCGTCGCTTCGGCCGCGAAAGCGCTCACCCACGCGAACGCGAAGTGGCCCTGGCTCGACGATGTGCTGCCGGCGGGGCGTCACATCGTGCGGCTCTCCGCGCGCGACGCCGGCGCGTCCGGCCTCGACACGCCCGCAGACATCGCCCGCGAGATCGCGCTGCTCACGGGGGTGGAACTGTCCGAAGGCGACATCCTCGCCACCTCGACGGCCGTGTACCCCGACGGCGCGTCCTCGGTCGTGGCCGGTGACGAGCGCCGCGCCGCGCTCGCGGCAGCCGGCATCCATCTCGCCGGCGCCGGCGCCGCGGGCACGGGCCTCGCATCCGTCATCCCGCACGCCCGCGCGCTCGCCGCAGCCCTCTCGCTACCCTCGTCGTCAAGGAGCACCCTCGCATGAGCGACAACAACCCGTTCGGCTACACCCTGTTCGCGATCCTCGCCGGTCCGCGCCCCCGCGGTGCGCACGCGGACGACGTCGCGAGCCTCGGGGCCGTGATCGACGCGCTGCCCGCCGCGGGCGTCACCCTGCGCGGCCTGTACGACGTCACCGGCATGCGCGGACCCGCCGACCTCATGGTGTGGCTGCACGGCGAAGACCCGGCCGCGCTGCAGCGGGCGCTCCGCCAGATCCGCCGCAGCTCGCCGCTCGCCGCGTTCGACAACGTCTGGAGTGCGATGGGCGTGCACCGCGAGGCCGAGTTCAACAAGCGTCACGTGCCCGGCTACCTTCGTGGCGAGCACGCGCGGCAGTGGCTGTGCCTGTATCCGTTCGTCCGCAGCTACGAGTGGTACCTCCTGCCCGAGGTCGAGCGCTCCGCCATGCTCGCCGAGCACGGGCGCAAGGGCGCGGGATTCACCGACGTCGTCGCCAACACCGTGTCGACGTTCGGCCTCAGCGACTACGAGTGGCTGCTGCCGCTCGAGAGCGACGAACTCACCAGCCTCGTCGACATGATGCGGGACCTCCGGGCGACGGATGCCCGCCGGCACGTGCGCGAAGAGGTGCCGTTCTACACGGGTCGCCGCATCGAGCTCGCCGAGCTCGCGGAGGTGCTGAGCTGATGGCCGAGAACATCGGCAGGTTCCGCCCCAAGCCACCGCGGGCGTCGCACGCCGCCGTCGCCGACGGCTGCCGCGTGGCCGGAGCCACCCCCGCGAGCTGCGCGGGGGAGCCGCACGCCACCGCGCCGCAGCCCTACGACGCGATCCTGCTGCTCGGCTTCGGCGGTCCGGAGGGCCAGGACGACGTCATCCCGTTCCTCCGCAACGTCACGGCGGGGCGCGGCATCCCCGACGCCCGGCTCGAGGAGGTGGCGCACCACTACCGGCACTTCGGCGGCATCTCGCCGATCAACGAGCACAACCGCGAGCTGAAGGCGGCGCTGGATGCCGAGATCGCCGCGCGCGATCTGGGCCTGCCCGTGTACTGGGGCAACCGCAACTGGGAGCCGTACGTGACGGACGCGCTGCAGGCGGCGCACGACGACGGACACCGGCGTTTCCTCGCGATCGCGACGAGCGCGTACAGCTCGTTCTCGTCGTGCCGACAGTACCGCGAAGACCTCGCCGACGCCGTGGCGGCCACGGCGCTGTCGCTCGAGGTGCAGATCGACAAGGTGCGGCCGTTCTTCGACCACCCCGGGTTCGTGACGCCGTTCACGGAAGGGGTCCGCTCGGCTCTCGAAGACCTGCGTGCACGGGGCCTCGACCTCGCCAGCGAGGTCGAGGTGCTCTTCTCCACGCACTCGATCCCGAACGCCGACGCAGACCGCTCCGGCCCGCCGGAACGCGAGCTCGGGCCTGGCGGAGCCTACGTCGCCCAGCACACCGCCGTCGCGGAGCGGATCATGGCCGAGCTCGGCGCCGGCGCGCCGTGGCAGCTCGTCTACCAGAGCCGCTCCGGCCCGCCGCAGGTGCCGTGGCTCGAGCCCGACATCAACGATGCGATGGAAGAGCTGCCGGCGCGCGGCCGGAAGGCCGTCGTCATCGTGCCGCTCGGGTTCGTCAGCGACCACATGGAGGTGCTCTGGGATCTCGACACCGAGGCGATGGAGACCGCCGAGCGCCTCGGGCTCGCGGCCGTGCGCACCCCGACGCCCGGTACGCATCCGGCCTACGTCCGCGGCCTCGTCGACCTCGTCGAGGAGCGCCTCGCCGGCACGCCACCGCAGGATCGCCCGCACGAGACCGCCCTCGGGCCCTGGTACGACGTGTGCCGCACGGGATGCTGCGAGAACGCGCGGCTCGGCTTCCAGCCGGCGCTCGCGGGGCTCGCGCCGTGACAGCGCTGCGGCTCGGCACCCGGGCGAGCCTGCTGGCGCGGACGCAGTCGGGCCACGTCGCCGAGGCGCTGCGCGCCGCCACCGGCCGCGACGTCGAGCTCGTGCCCATCACGACGGCGGGCGATGTGCTGCCGGGTCCGCTCGCCCAGCTCGGTGGCACCGGCGTGTTCGTCGCGGCGCTCCGCGACGCGCTGCTCCGCGGCGAATGCGACCTCGTGGTGCACTCGATGAAGGATCTGCCCACCGCCGCGGTCCCCGAGCTCGAGATCGCGGCCGTACCGACGCGCGCCTCGGCGCGCGACGCGCTGTGCGCCAGAGACGGCCTGACCCTCGCCGAGCTGCCGCCCGGCGCGCGCGTCGGCACCGGATCGCCGCGCCGCGTCGCGCAGCTGCTGCGGCGCCGCCCCGATCTCGAGGTCGCCGGCATCCGCGGCAACGTCGACACCCGTCTGCGCAAGGTCGACGAGGGCGAGTTCGACGCGGTCGTGCTCGCCGAAGCCGGACTCGCGCGCATCGCCCGCACGGAGCGCATCACCGATCTGTTCGAGCTCGACGCGTGGCCGACGTCGGCCGGGCAGGGCGCCCTCGCCGTCGAGGTGCGCCGGGGAGAAGACCACGGCGTCCCCGCAGTGTCCGACCCGGGCTCCGCCGACCTCGCGCTGCTCGAGCGCGCCGTGCTGCGTCGGCTGGAAGCCGGGTGCGCGGCGCCCGTCGGCATCACGGCGCGCGGCGACGTGTCGCTGCTCGCCGAGGTCTACGCTCTCGACGGTGCGCGCGTCGTCGCCGTCGAGCACGCGCTCGAGCGCAGTGGGGTGCAGACCGAAGCCGGCCGCGCCGCGGCGGCGGAGAACATGGTGGCGGAGCTGCTCGACGCCGGCGCGGGAGAGCTTGCCGATCTCGCGGGAAGCGGCCGATGACCCTGCGGGGTGCGCGCGTGTTCGTGCCGCGCGGCGGGGCGTGGGGCGAGCGCGTGCGCCGCGAGGTCGAGCGCCGCGGCGGGAGCGCCGTCGTGGCGCCGGTGATCGCCTCCGCGCCTCCGAAAGACACCGCCGCGCGCGACCGGGCGTTCGCGGCGCTCGCCGCGGGCGAGTACGACTGGCTGTTCGTCACGAGCGTCGCCGGCGTCGAGCAGCTCGCGGCGCACGACGTCGCCGTTCCGGCCGCGACGCGGGTCGCCGCCGTGGGACACGCGACCGCACGCGCGATGTCCGAGCTCGGCGCGCACGTCGCGTTCGTTCCGGTGGGGCAGGCCTCGGCCGCCACGATGATCGCTCAGTGGTGTGCGACGCATTCGCCCGAGTCCACCGGGCGCACCCTGGTGCTGCGCTCCGACCTCGCCGCGGCGCTCGTCAGCGACGAGCTCGAGGCGAGGGGCTTCGCCGTCGACGTCTGCATCGGCTACCGCACGGTGGGCGTGGACCTGCCCGCCGAGACCGCCGCCGAGTTGCGCGACGGCGGCATCGACGTCGTGCTGCTCACCTCGTTGAGTGTCGCCCGCGAGCTGCGACGCCAGGTCGGGGTGCCGGGCGACGGCACGCTCGTCGCCGCGATCGGCCCCGGCACGACGCGCGACGCCACGCGCCTCGGCTTCGCCGTCGGCTACACGGCGCGGACCCAGACCGTCGACGCGCTCCTCGCAGAACTCGACGCCCTCGCTTCGACCCGAACCCCGAAGGACTCCCGATGACCGCCTACCCCACACGTCGGCTGCGGCGCCTGCGCACCACCCCGGCGCTGCGCCGCCTCGTCGCCGAACACGACCTCACGCCGCGTCGGCTGATCCTCCCGATCTTCGTGAAGGAGGGGATCGCCGAGCCGCAGCCGATCGCCTCGATGCCCGGCGTCAGCCAGCATCCCCTCGACGGCGTCGCGGGGCTCGTCGAAGAGGCGGTCGCGGCCGGCATCGGCGGCATCATGCTGTTCGGGGTGCCGACGACGCGTGACGCACGCGGTTCGGGGGCGACCGATCCGGACGGCATCCTGAACCGAGCGATCGCGGCCGCTGCCGAGGCCGCGGCCGGGCGCATCACGGTGCAGGCCGACCTGTGCCTCGACGAGTTCACCGACCACGGCCACTGCGGCGTGCTGGCCGCCGACGGCAGCGTCGACAACGACGCGACGCTGGAGATCTACGCGCGGATGGCGGTGGCCCAGGCGCGTGCCGGGGCCGACATTCTGGGACTCTCCGGGATGATGGACGGCCAGGTCGCCGCCTGCCGCGCCGCGCTCGATGCCGACGGACGCACCGACGTCGTGATCCTGGCGTACTCCGCGAAGTACGCCTCGGCGTTCTACGGACCGTTTCGCGACGCCGTGGAGTCGACCCTCACCGGCGATCGGCGGACGTATCAGCTGGATGCCGCGAACGCCCGCGAAGGCGTCGAGGAGGCGCTCGCCGACATCGACGAGGGTGCGGACATCGTCATGGTGAAGCCCGCCGGAACCTCGCTCGACGTGCTCGCACGGGTGAGCGACGTCTCGTCCGTTCCGGTGTGGGCCTACCAGGTATCGGGGGAGTATGCGCTCATCGAGCACGCGGGCGCCGCCGGGCTCATCGACCGCGACCGCGCCGTGGGCGAGAGCCTCGTCGCGATCCGCCGAGCGGGCGGCGAGGCGATCCTCACCTACTGGGCGATCGAGGTCGCCGGGTGGCTGCGCGCCGGGAAGGACCTGACATGAGCGTCACGAACGACGACCTGTTCGCCCGCGCCCGCGCCGTGATCCCCGGCGGTGTCGATTCGCCGGTGCGCGCGTACGGATCGGTGGGCGGCACGCCGCGCTTCATCACCTCGGCAGCGGGGGCGTACGTCACGGATGCCGAGGGGCGTCGCTACGTCGACCTCGTCGCGTCGTGGGGTCCGGCGCTCCTCGGCCACGCGCACCCGGGCGTCGTCGAGGCGGTGCAGACCGCGGCGGCGCGAGGTCTGTCGTTCGGTGCGCCGACCCCGGCCGAGGCAGAGCTCGCCGAGGAGATCATCGCGCGGGTCCCGTTCGTCGAGCGCGTGCGGCTGGTGTCCACGGGCACCGAGGCGACGATGACGGCGATCCGGCTCGCGCGGGGTGCGACGGGCCGCGACCTCCTGATCAAGTTCGCGGGGCACTATCACGGGCACTCCGACGGTCTGCTCGCGGCCGCAGGTTCCGGGCTTGCGACGTTCGCGCTGCCCGGATCGGCGGGGGTTCCCGCCGCGATCGCCGCGCAGACCCTCGTCGTGCCGTACAACGACCGCGCGGCTCTCGAAGCGGCCTTCGCCGCCCACCCCGGGCGGATCGCGGCCGTCATCACCGAGGCGGCGGCGGCCAACATGGGCGTCGTGGCCCCGGCATCCGGCTTCACGACGTTCCTGGCCGAGCTCTGCCGCCGCGAAGGGGCGCTGCTGATCAGCGACGAGGTGCTCACCGGGTTCCGCGCGGCGCGCGGCGGGTACGCCGAGGTGCTGCGCCAGGAGGGGGAGCACGTCACCCCGGATCTCATCGCTTTCGGCAAGGTCATCGGTGGCGGTCTGCCCGTCGCGGCGGTCGGCGGTCGCGCGGAGATCATGGAGATGCTCGCGCCGATGGGTCCGGTCTATCAAGCGGGCACGCTCAGCGGCAATCCGGTCGCCGTGGCGGCGGGGCTTGCGACGCTGCGGCTCGCCGACGACGACGTCTACGCACGCATCGCCGCGGCCGCGGGTATCGTGTCGGGCGCCGTCTCGGCGGCGCTGTGGACCGCGGGTGTGCCGCACGTCGTGCAACGCGCCGGCACGCTGTTCAGCGTGTTCTTCGGTGCCGAGGTGGCCGGCGGCGTGCCCGATTACGCCACGGCGCAGCGGCAGGACACGGCGGCGTACGGCCGGTTCTTCCACGCCATGTTGGATGCCGGTGTCTCCCTGCCGCCGTCGGCCTACGAGGCGTGGTTCCTGACCGCCGCCCACGACGACGACGCGCTCGCCCAGGTGCTCGCCGCGCTGCCGGCCGCCGCCGCCGCGGCGCGCGGCTAACCGGGGGTCTGCCTATCCGCCGCTGGCTCTACGTGGTCTGGAGGTTTCGGCGGAGCCGTGTGGGTGAGGTGGTGACGGGTCGCCATCGGAGGGAGGCGTCGAACCATCCGGGTGCCCGCACTTCGGGGACTCCCTGGTTCATGCGGATCTTCCACCCGATGCGGTCCAAGAACCGATGGTGGAACCATCAGAGGAGGACCCCGTCATCGGTGTGGGTGGGTCCGCTGTTTTCGACCGTACGTCGACGGCTGAGAGTCTTCAATGGGAGTGTCTTGTTTCTCTTGTGGCAGCCTCGGGGATCTGTCGGGTATCAAGAAAGCCGATCGAAACCGCGAGGACGCCGAGGAAGGCACACCGCGTCTCGACTCGCTCCCCTCGCTCAACGGGCGGGAGAGAGTTCCGCCGCTCGTTGAGCGAGGAGCGCAGCGACGAGACGAAACGCCTGTGTGCATTCACCGCGTTTCGTCTCGCTGCGCTCGCTCAACGGGCGAGGAGGGACGCACGCGTTTCGACTCGCTGCGCTCGCTCAACGGGCGGGGAAACCTGGTCTCGCCGCGGGATGGGTCAGCCGCGGAGGGAGACCGCCGCGAGCCACGCCAGCACCGCCGACGGGGAAGTGCCGTCGTCGAGCGTGGGGTCGGAGGCGGCCCAGGCTTCGGCGGCGGCCAGCGCCTCGGGGCCGGCGAGTGCCGAGTACAGGGCCACGGAGTCGCCGAGCGGGCCGGCGAACGAGGCGGCACTTCCGGCATCGGCCACGTTCGCGGCGATGCGCTCGGGATCATCGGCGAGGTAGCTGAGCGAGACGGGTCCGAGCGGCAGCAGCTGGATGCCGAGGATCGCCGACGGCTCGGCGCTGAACCACGTGGCGTAGTCGCGCTTGTCGCTCCACGTCAGTGACACGATCGCGTGCGCGTACTCGGCCGGCAGATCCTCGGGCTCGAGCCACAACCGCGTCGCCGCGTCGGCCTCGGCGGACAGACGCCAGGTGGCCTCGGCCGCCAGCGCCTCGTCGCCGGTCACCCCCGCCCAGAGCGCCAGTCCGTTCCAGGCGGCCACGGCCTCGGAGGACGATTCCTGGTTGTTACCGTCGCTGAAGGGTGCGAGGCCGGCGGCCCACGAGTGTCCGCGGTACGGATCGAACACGCGCGTCATGTCGGATGCGAGCGCATCCATCACCGGGCGCAGCTCTGCGACGGTGTCGGGACGGTAGCTGCCGAGGGCTGCCGCAGCGGACAGGAAGTAGCCGTAGTGGAAATGGTGGTCGTTGCCGTCCTCCGCCCCGAACGCGGCGGGCTTGCCGACGACCAGCTGCAACCGGTCGTCGTAGACGAAGCAGCGTTCCGCGCTCGTCTCGCACGCGGACGTATCGAGCCACGGCGCGAGCTGCGCAGCGAGGGCGTCGGCCGCGAGCTCGGAGAGGTCGGGCTCGTCGAGGGCGACCGCGAGCTCCACCATGGCGGCCGTGCGGGCGAGCGCCTTTCCGCCGAAGTAGGTGTCCGCGGGGGCCGGGCCGATCTCGCCGATGTCGACCGCCAATTGCGCCACGACCGCGTCCCGTCGCGCCGCATCCAGCCCGGTGAGGTCGTAGCCCGCCACGGCGTCGACCTTCGGCACCGACCACTCCAGCGCGGTCGCGACGCAGGCCTCCGCCGCGCCGTACGGCGTCGTGAACGTGCCGAGCGCCGGCTCGGGCGCACAGGAGTCGTGCCCCGCGAACGGCACGAGCACGGCGCGATCGGTGCCGTCGTACGTGAGGCGGGTGGACGCACCGTCTGCCATGGCGGTGACGCCGGTGATCGGTGCGCCGAGCGCGGCGACCCAGGCATCCACCGACCCACCCTCGGGAATGGCGAACACCTGCGCCGTGCCGCCCTCGGGCACGGTCAGCGCCGACCCCCGAGCGCTGCCGTCGGGGGAGAGGATGCCGTACTCCACGCCGTCGACCGTGCTCACCCAGACCCCGTCGCCGCGACCCTCCAGCGCCGATCCGGCGGAGAGCACCGTCTCGCGCAGTGCGCGCAGACCGACCGAGGCGGCTCCCTCGGCGATCGTGACGTCGGCGAGCGGGCCGTCGGCATCGGCGTACTGCAGGGTCACCGAGACGCGGTCGTAGGCGACCACCGTGAACGTCGTGGCCGCGAGGCCGATCGTGAGCCCGCCGGAGAGGGCGGCGGAGACGTTCGTCGCCGATGTCGTCACGGGCGGCAACTGCACCGTGAAGCCGTCGAGACGCGGCCCGAACGCGAGCGGATAGGGATACACGGGCTGCGGATCGGCGGAGAAGGTCAGACTCGAGAACCAGGTGCTGGTCGGCGGCGCGAGGCCCTCCGCGAGGCGCACGACCGGCGCGGCGGAGACCTGCTCGATCGGCAGCGCGCCGGGCTCACCCGTGGGCACTCCCACGGTGCGATCGCCCTCCGGTGCGCACCCCGTCACCAGCACGAGCGCGAGCGCGAGCAGCACGCCTGCGACGGCGCGGGTCATAGGCCGATCCGCCGGAGGAGATCTCCCACGGCGTCGGTGACGCCCGCGAGCGGGCCGTCGTCGCGCAGTTGCACGGTTGCGACGACGGGCGTGCCGGGTTGATAGAGCCCGCCGAAGTCACGGGCTGCGAGACTCGCGCTGGCGACGGTGATCGTCGACGTCGCGCGGCCCGCCACGGTGTCGACGACGATCGCATCCACGGTTCCGGTGACGGTCTGGTCGTTCGGCAAACGCAGCTCGACGAGCGAGCCGTCGGCGATCCGTCCGTAGTCGCGGGCGGTCAGCGTGAACTCCGCCGCCACGGCGAGCGAGCCCGCCCGATCGATACGCGCGATGACCTGCCCACCCTGCACGAAATCGCCCGCGGGCGCGGTGACTTCGGACATCGTGCCGTCCACCGTCGAGAGGATCGCATACGTTCCGTCGGCGGCCACCGGGAAAGCGAAGTCAGCGGCGGTGACGGCTTCCGACGCGAGATCGCGCGCGAGCGCGGGGCTGCGCACCGAGAAGAGCTGCTCCCCGGCGGTGACGGTGTCGCCCGCCGCGACGAGGCTCTCGGTCACCGTTCCGGCGTAGGTCGCACCGACGGCGAACTCCTGCGCCGTCATCGCGGCGCTCGTGCTCTCGGCGCGATTCTGGCGCTGCGAGAACACCACGGTGCAGACCGCCACCACTCCCAGCACGAGCAGCAGACCGAAGACCAAGCGGATGCGGGCGCCCCAGGTCATCGGGACACCTCCTCTCTCGGCATCGGGCGGGCGACGATGGTGATGGGATTCGTCATGACGGCGGCCTCTTTCGCAGGGAGCATGCGGCGTTCGGGATGGCGGGTGTCGTGCTGCTCACGGAAAGCCGTGACGACGAAGGATCCGAGGATCACGGTGTTCGTGAGGTTCCAGGCGGTTGCGAGGGTCAGCGTGCCGTTCTGCACGTCGCGGTAGATCGCGACGACCGAGGTCAGCGCCAGGAAGACGAAGAACAGCACCTGCGGCACGATGAACTCGAACGGTGAGCGGCGGCTCGCGGTGCCCGTGACATGCCATCCGGTGTCTTTGCCGGCGAGGACGTTCCAGAGCGCCTTGGCGTAGATCGGGAACGACACCGTCGCCAAGGTCAGCGTCTCCCAGCGGAACGACCCCACGACGAACCACGCGAGCACGATCTGCATGAGATAGAACCCGCAGTAGTAGAGCGCCCAGGTCCACACGGTGACGCCGAGGTTCATGGGGCGCAGGTCGAAGAAGATCTCCAGCGGCGGTACCAGTAGGAGCAGGAGCGGGCAGATTCCGGTGAGGTAGAACGTGGCGGTGACGAAGTACTGGATGCGCTGGTCGCCGGTGAGGCGGCGTCGCGGGCTGAGCGGATTGTGCGTGAGCAGGATCTCGAAGCCGCCGGTCGCCCAGCGCAGCTGCTGCTTGCTGTACGCCTCGATCGTCTCGGGCGCGTCGCCGACGGCGAGGATGTCGGCGATGTACACCGACTTCCACCCACGCTCGTGGAGGGTGAGCGCGGTCCAGACGTCTTCCGACTTCGAGTCGGTGTGGATGCCGCCGATCTCGTCGATCGCCGCGCGGCGGAAGATGACGTTCGTCCCGACGCAGAAGGCCGCATTGAAGCGGTTGCGCCCGCGCTGCACGAACCGGTAGAACACCGACTGCATGTAGGCGGCGCCGCGCGAGATCACGGTGTGGAGGTTGCCGTATGCCTGCGGCGTCTGGACGAACGCGACGTTGTCCTCGATGAAGAACGGCACGGTCTCGATCAGGAAGTCGGGGTCGGGGACGAAGTCGGCGTCGAAAACGGCGAAGAACTCGCCCTTCGCGATCGACAGGGCGTGGTTGATGTTGCCCGCCTTGGCGCCGTTGCCGCTGAGGCGGCGCACGTACCAGGCGCCGAGACGCTCGGCGAGCTCCTTCACCTCGTCCGAACGTCCGTCGTCCAGAACCCACGTGCGGTGCGCGCCGCGCATCCCGACCGCCGCGGTCACCGTCCGTTCGATCGTGACCGGATCTTCGCCGTACACCGTCACGAACACGTCGACCAGCACGCGCCGACCGCCGAGCGTCATGTCTGCGCGGTAGGCGTCGGCGCTCGGCAGGAGGGTGCGCTTCGCCTCGTGGTACGCGAATGTGCGTGGCTCGTAGCCGGAGGCGAGGATCGTCCACATCGACAGGAGCGCCTGCGCGATGAGGACGGTCTCGGCCACCAGCACCAACGCGTACGGAAGCCAATCGCCGCGCGCGGCCGGATTGAGCAGGAAGAGCGTGTAGGCGGCGACGCCGAGAGTGGCGATCACCGAGACGAGGATGAAGAGCGCGGAGGTCTCACTGGCTCGCAGCGTGTTGCCACGCCCGTCGACTCGAGTCATATTGCTGTACGCCGTCGCGGCCATGCGCGTCCCCCCGGAAGCATCGATGATGAATCGGCGGCCGCGTTGGCGCTGTACCCATCTTGACCCCGGGGCGATTCGCGGGCGTTCCGCGAGTGTGAACGGTGCGTGACGATTCCCTGGACAGCGCCCGCCGGAACGCACAGGAGGGCGGCACGCGTGTGCGTGCCGCCCTCTGGGGTGAATGCCCGATCAGGGGGTGGGCGCCGGAGTCGGCTCAGCGTAGTCGAAGCCGCACTCCTTGCTCTCCTGCTCGACGGTCTGCTGGGCGGGAATGCCCTTGCCGGCGGCGTGGGCCTGCGCGACGGTACCCGAGAAGATCTCGCCGGAGGCGGAGTCGAGGTTCACGTAGCGCGCCTCTTCGCAGAGGTGGAAGACCTTGCCCGACTCGGTCCAATACACGAGGTCCTGACCGGTGATCTCCGAAATCTGGTTCGTCTCGGTCGTGTACTGCTCGACGGACGGCGGCTCCGTCGTCGTGCCGACGTAGCCGGCGGCGAGGGCCACGACGACGCCGATCGAGCCGGCGATGGCCTTCTGCGGACCGGTCATGTTCTTGTTCGTGAAGACGAGGATGATCAGCGGCAGGAACGCGATGATCGCGATGATGAGGCCGAGCTGGTTCTGCACCCAGAAGCGGAGCTTGTCCTTCTCGCTGGCCGGGTCGAGGCGGTTGGCCTGCTTCCACAGCAGCGAGCCGCCGATGGCGAGCGCGCCGATGACGACGAGCGCGACGATCAGCCAGATGAGGTCGGCGGTGGTGAACGGGTTGCGCTTGAGGAGCACGAAGATCGCGAAAGCCTCGCCGGCGATCGCGAGCACCCACAGGCCGATCGCGATGAGACGGAACGTGCGCGCCTGGGCCTTGGCTTCGGGCGTCGCCGTCCAGGTGGGTCCGGCGGGAGCGGCGGCGGACCCGGCGACGTCGGCGGCGGCCGCGGGCGCCGGGGCGGCGCTGTCGTCCGCGACGCGGACGACCTTCTTCTTCTTCTTGGGTGCTTCGGTCATGACGATCGGGCTCTTTCGTGTGAATGGAGTCTCGTGTGCACGCTTATCGTACTGATCGGGTGGCCCGACTACAGTGATTTCATGCCCGTGACTCTCCTCGGTGCGTCGGAGATCCGCGCGCTGGCCGCCGACCTCGACGTCACCCCGACCAAGAAACTCGGACAGAACTTCGTCGTCGACGCCAACACGGTGCGCAAGATCGTGCACGCCGCCGACGTGGCGGCATCCGATCACGTCGTCGAAGTCGGGCCGGGGCTCGGATCGCTCACGCTGGCGATTCTGGAGACGGGAGCGCGCGTCACGGCGGTCGAGATCGACCACCGACTCGCCGCGCGCCTGCCCGCGACGGCCGAGTCCCACGGGGTGGCTCCGGGCGCACTCGCGGTGATCGACGCCGATGCCCTGCGCATCACCGACCTGCCGGGAGAGCCGACGGTACTCGTGGCGAACCTGCCCTACAACGTCAGCGTCCCGGTGCTGCTGCACTTCATGGAGAACTTCGGCTCGATCTCGCGCGGCGTCGTCATGGTGCAGGCCGAGGTCGGTGAGCGCCTCGCCGCCCCGCCCGGTTCGAAGACCTACGGTGCGCCGAGTGTCAAGGCAGCCTGGTACGGGCCGTGGCGGCTCGCCGGAACCGTATCGCGCCAGGTGTTCTGGCCCGTGCCGAACGTCGACAGCGTCTTGGTGGGTTTCCGCCGTGACCCCGAGCCGCGGGGGACCGACGCCGAGCGGCTGCGCACCTTCGCGATCGTGGATGCCGCCTTCCAACAGCGCCGGAAGATGCTGCGGCAGGCCTTGGCGACGGTACTCGGCGGTTCGGCGGCGACGGCGTCGGAGATCATGACGGCGGCCGGCGTCGACCCCACGGCGCGCGGCGAGCAGCTCACGATCGAGCAGTTCGTGGCGATCGCGCGCGTCGCGCTCTGACGCGCACCGGTCGGCGACACGTCGCGTGGCGTTCATCCGCCGTTGCGGCTGCGTCGATACCCTGACCCCATGCGCATGGCCGAGCATCCGGCTCCCGAACGGGTTCTGCTCCACCTCAGCGACACCCACCTGCGTGCGGGAGGCTCCCGCATCTGGGATGCCGTTTCCGGTGCGGAGCACCTCGATCGAGCGCTGCGGGCGATCGACGCGTCGGGGATCGCGCCGGATGCGATCGTCGTCACCGGCGACCTGGTCGACCTCGGCGAGCGCGCCGCCTACGCCGACCTCCGCGCCATGGTCGAGCCCTTCGCGGCGCGCCTCGATGCGCCGATCGTCTGGGTCATGGGCAACCACGACGATCGCGCCGCCTTCCGCGCCGAGCTGTGGGACGACCACTCCGCCGACCTCCGCCCCATCGACCACGTCGACGAGTTCGACGGGCTCCGCATCGTCACCCTCGACACGTCCGTGCCCGGCCATCACCACGGTGAGATCACCGACGCGCAACTGACGTGGCTTGCCGGCGTGCTGGCGACGCCCGCGCCGCTCGGCACGGTGCTCGCGATGCACCACCCGCCGGTGCCGAGCGTGCTGGCGCTCGCCGCGACGGTCGAACTGCGCGATCAGCGCCGCCTCGCTGCCGTGCTCCGCGGCACCGACGTGCGCGCGATCATCGCCGGGCACCTGCACTATTCGACGTTCGCGACGTTCGCCGGGATCCCGGTGTCCGTGGCCTCTTCCACGTGCTACGCGCAGGACCTCACGGTGCCGGTCGGCGGCACGCGACCGCAGGACGGTGCGCAGTCGTACAACGTCATCCACGTCTACGACGACACCGTCGTCCACTCGGTCGTCCCCGTCGACGTGCCGCGGATCATGGAGTACATCGATCCCGACACCGCCCGGCGGCGCCTGGACGAGGCCGGGATCGTCGGGGTCAGTGTGCGGCGCCCGTCGGCGCCGCCGACGCGTCCGTTGCCGATCCTGCGCTGACGGCGGCGACCTCCCACGGTGCGCGCACGGGGAACATGCGCTCCAACGTGTCGCGCAGAAGCGTCACCCGCAGATCTTCCGGCACTTCGCTCTCGCCGCCGTCGTTGAGACAGAACATGTCGGCGTCACGGCGGCGTTCCAGTCGCTTCATCGCGCGGAGCGAAGAAGCGAGGGTCGTCTGCACGTAGCGGACGCGCGGTTCGGTGCTCGCCACCGCGCGACCGGTCATGAGCGCGTAGTAGTGGTAGAGGCTGTTGGTGACGGAGATGTCGGTGGCCGAACGGAAGCGCGAAGCCGCCGTGCGGGCGAAGTCGCCGGCGAATGCGCTCTCCAATTCCGCGGCGACGCTGCGACGCATCGGCGCGGCGCAGTGCTCGAGGTCGCGCAGGATCGTCCGCCCGAACCGCTCGTGCAGCAGCGTGCGGTTGACGCGCAGGGCGTTGTCGTGCCCGGAGCGCTCGAGACGGGTCGGACCCGACCCGATCCGCACCGGGCATTCGACGAACTTCGACACGCCGCCCGAGGTGAAGAACATCTCCGGGGCGACCGCGCGACCGAAGAACATGTCGTCGTTGGAATAGAGGAAGTGCTCCGCGAGTCCCTCAATCCGGTGCACCTGCGCCTCGACCGCGTGGGAGTTGTGTGTCGGCAGCACACGCGGGTCGGCGAAGAACTCTTCGCTGCGCACGAGCGTCACCTTCGGATGCTCGGCGAGCCACGCCGGCCGAGGCGAATCGGTGGCGATGAAGATGCGTCGCACCCAGGGGGCATGCATGTGGACGCTGCGCAGGGCATAACGCAGCTCGTCGACGTGTCGGTAGCGCGCCGGCCCGTCGTCGCCCTCGCCCACGACGTACTCCTCCAGTTGCGCGGCGCGCTGGCGCTGGAAGGCGCTCGCCGAGCCGTCGACCCAGGAGAAGACCATGTCGATCTCGGCGGTGACCTCGTCCGGCTGCGCGTCGAACATGCCCGTGATCGTCCGCCACGAGCGGCCGAACAGGTGCACGGTGGTGGGGACGAGATCGGCGGCGGGGAAGACGCGGCGCGTCAGCGCCGTCGGGTTCGGCGCATGCACCGTGCCGCCGTCGACACGCCATGCCTCCACCCGCACCGCGTCGGCGACACCGAAGCGCAGCGCGCCGTTCGCGGTGACCCGGGGTCGGTAGACCCGCAGCGACCAGGGGACGCCGGCGGGAGGAGCCGGAAGGTCGTTGGCCAGGCGCGCGGCGCTTCCGCGTGGCTTCGCGTACAGGGGCTCGCTCTGGGCGAGCCCCGCAAGAGCACGCCGCGCGATGTCGGATTCCTCGGCATCCACCACGAGCACCGGCGTGCGGCGGTCGTGGCGAACCAGCAACGGATCGATCCCCGCCGCGATGAGCGCATCGGCGACCAGCGTCAGGTCGGCGGCGTGAGCGTCGTGCGGCGCGGTGTCGGCGTGGACGAGGTGCAGCACGCCGTCCACCCAGCGGACATCCGGGCGCTCGAGCAGGGACGTCCACGGGTGGGTGTGCGCGGGAAGCGCCTCGAGTGGGGGCATGTGCAGTGGCTTTCTCTACGGCGTGCTGGCAACGATAGGCGCGATCTGCCGGGTCGGCGGTCCCCTTGCGCCCGAGGGCCGTTCGTGCTCGCTAGCCTGGGGGAGTGACCGACACCGACGACCGCTTCCCGCCGACCCGCGGTGGAGACCTCCACCGGCCCTACGCCGCTGCCTCCGACCGCTACACCGGTTCGCCCGGGTTCCGCCGTGTCGGACAGAGCGGCCTGTACCTCCCGCCGATCTCGCTCGGACTGTGGTGGAACTTCGGCGACAACTACCCGTTCGACAACCAGCGCGCACTGCTCCGCCACGCGTTCGACCGTGGCATCACGCATTTCGACCTGGCGAACAACTACGGCCCGCCGTACGGATCGGCCGAGACGAACTTCGGGCGAATGATGCGCGAGGACTTCGCGCCCTACCGCGACGAGCTCATCATCTCGTCGAAGGCGGGCTACGACATGTGGGATGGTCCCTACGGGCACTGGGGTTCGCGGAAGTATCTCCTCGCGAGCGCCGAGCAGTCGCTCACCCGGATGAGCGTCGACTACGTCGACATCTTCTACTCGCACCGATTCGACCCGGTGACGCCGCTGGAAGAGACGATCGGGGCGCTCGACACCCTCGTGCGCCAGGGCAAGGCGCTCTACGTCGGGATCTCCTCCTACAGCGCCCAGCAGACGGCCGAGGCCGCCGCGATCGCGCGGTCGCTCGGCACGCCTCTGCTCATCCACCAGCCGTCGTACTCGATCCTCGACCGGTGGATCGAGGACGGCCTCACCGGCGCGTTGAAGGCGGAGCGGATGGGTGCGATCGCCTTCGTGCCGCTCGCGCAGGGACTGCTCACCAGCCGTTACCTCGGCGACGGCACGTCGGAGCGCTCGCAGCAGCGGTCGTCGCTGCCGGGTCAGGCGCTCAGCGACTCGGCTCTCGAGGGGCTGCGCTCGCTCGATGCCATCGCGAAGGAGCGCGGGCAGACCCTCGCCCAGCTCGCCCTGCAGTGGGTGCTGCGCGACGAGGTCGTCGCCTCGGCGCTCATCGGCGCATCGCGCGTCGAGCAGATCGACGAGAACCTGGCCGCGGCATCCGGGCCGGCTTTCGATGCCGACGAGCTCGCGCGCATCGACGGCATCGCCGCGTCGATCGGCGAGGTCTGGGCGCCGTCGGAGTGAGCCTCGTCGTCGACCGCGAACGCCGCGTGCACGTGCGTGCACCCGGCAAGATCAACGTGTTCTTCGCGGTCGGTGACGTGCAGCCCGACGGCTACCACGACGTCGCGTCGGTGTACCAGGCGGTCTCGCTCTACGAAGATGTCTGGGCGCGGATCGGCGACGGCTACACCGTCGAGGTGTCGGGCAGTGTCGACGTGTCGGGCGTGCCGCTGGACGATCGCAACCTCGCGGTGCGGGCCGCGCGCCTCGTGGCGCGCGCCGTCGGGTGGGAGGGCGGCGTCCACCTCGAGATCCGCAAAGGCGTCCCCGTCGCGGGCGGCATGGGGGGCGGGTCGGCGGATGCCGCGGCCGCCCTCGTCGCGGTCAACGAACTTCTCGGCGGAGCGCTGAGCGCCGCCGAGCTGCACACCATCGGCGCCGAGCTCGGCGCCGATGTGCCCTTCGCGCTGCGCGGCGGCACGGCGGTCGGCATCGGACGGGGCGACGAACTCGCCCCCGCCCTCGTGCGCGGCCGCTTCGACTGGGTGCTCGCCGTCCACACGGCGGGGCTCTCCACGCCCGCGGTGTACGCCGAGCTCGACCGGCTGCGCGCCGAGCCCGACATCCGCCCGTCGGTGCCGGCGCCGAGCGTCGATCCGCTCGTCCTCAGTGCGCTGCGCGCGGGTGACGCCGACGCACTCGCGCCCGCGATCCGCAACGACCTCGAGCCGGCCGCGTGCGCGCTGCTGCCCGACCTGCACGACGTGCTCTCGCAGGGTGCCGCGGCCGGCGCGTTGGCAGGCTTCGTGTCGGGGTCGGGTCCGACCGTCGCCTTCCTCGCGGCCGACGCGGGTGAGGCCGACGCCGTCGCCCGCGCACTCACCCGCGGCGGGCGGGCCGCCCTCGTCGCGCACGGGCCGGTCCCCGGCGCGCGCGTGATGTCCTGAACCCGATCGGAGCTTCCCATGACCGACCTCGATTCCGTCTTCCACACCGCGCCGCTCGACGGCGCGCTGCACGCCGCGGTCGTCGCGGAAGGACTGGATGTGCGGCGCGTCGACGACGCCGACCGCGCCGAGACCGATTTCTGGCTCGACGCCGTCGCACGGGGCTTCCTCGACCCGGAACGCACCGACGTGCAGCGCGAGGCGTTCTTCGAGCGCACGGCCTATCGGCGCAAGCTGGGCGTGTACGACGGCGCCGCACCGGAGCCCCGCGTGCCGGTCGCGACGTTCGCGTCCTGGGGCACCGATCTCTCGCTGCCGGGTGGGACCGCACCGGCGTGCGCGATCAGCTCGGTCACGGTGGCTCCGACGCATCGCCGCCGCGGGCTGCTGCGGCAGCTGATGGCAGGGGAGCTGCGCACGGCGGCATCGCTCGGCTTCCCGCTGGCGGCGCTGACCGTGAGCGAATCGAGCATCTACGGGCGGTTCGGCTTCGGTGCGGCCGCCATCGCCGCCGCGTGGGAGATCGACGCGCGGCGGGCCGGTTGGGTGGGGCCGGACGCATCCGGCCGCATCGACTTCGTCAGCCGTGAGCACGGCCGGCGCGTCGTCGAGCAGCTCCACGAACGCATCCGCCCCGGCATGCCGGGCGAGGTCACCGTGCCGGGCGGATACTGGGATCGCGTCTTCGGCACGCGACCCGACGCCGACAAGGCCGACAAGCTGCGCGTTCTGCAGCATCGTGGTGACGACGGCGTCGTCCAGGGCATCGTGGTGTATTCCGTGACGGAGAACGACGACGACTATGCCGCATCGTCGGTGTCGGTCTCGACGCTCCTCGCCGCCACCGATGGGGCGTATGCCAGCCTCTGGCAGTTCTTGCTCTCCATGGACCTCATCGCGACGGTCCGTGCCGGTGAGCTTGCGGTGGATGAGCCGTTGTGGTGGATGCTGGCCGATCAGCGCGCGGCGAAGATCACGCTCCGCGATCACCACTACCTGCGCGTGCTCGATGTGCCGGCGGCCCTCGACGCCCGTCGCTATGGCGCGGCGGACACCCTGGTGCTGGAGGTCGACGATCCGCTGGGCATCGCCGCGGGCACGTTCGTGCTGACGGTCGACGAGCTCGGCGCCGCATCGGTGGAGGCTGTGGCGGACCCACCGCTCGGCGAGCTCGTCGTGCACCTCGGTGTCACCGAACTCTCCTCGATCCTCCTGGGCGGGGTGTCGCCGGTCGCGCTCGCCAAGGCGGGGCGCATCCGCACCGACGACCCGGCGCGCGTCGCCCGCGTCTTCGTGACGACCGAGGCCCCGCGTCTGAGCTTCTGGTACTGAACCGCACGCTGAGCGACCGAGCGCCGACGCTAGTCCCACCGCGGGTCGTCGGGGTCGGGGGAATCGGTCCCGTCGGCATCCGTCATGATTCGGGACGACCCGACCCACGCGGTGAGCGCAGAACCGGTGAACAGATGCGGCGTGGGAAGGCCGAGCAGCGCGGGATGTTCCGCGACGGCGAGCGGCCGGTCGCTCGCGAAGACGAGGACGTTCCCGAGCGGCCCTGCCTCGTCGTCCGGGTCGAATTCGAGGACGACCGCGACGTGGTCGAACACGCTCTGGAGCGTCGCGACCTGACGACGCGCGTACACGAACGGATGCCCGTCGAGCAGGTTCACGGCGACGACGCCGCCCGGCGCGGAACGGGCGGCGACGCGGGCGTAGAACTCCCTGCTCGCGACGCGGTGGCGGATGACGGCGGCGTCCCAGAGATCGACGACGGTGAATTCCGCGTTCGTCCAGTCGGCCGCTTCGGCGGAATCCGCCACGTCGCGCGCGTCGCCGAACACGGCGCGCACGTCGGCCTGCGCGGGCAGCGGCAGCGCCGCCAGCACCGCGGCGTAGAGATCGGGCTCGAACTCCACCACGAGCTGCCGTGACCCGGGGCGCGTCGCCTCGACGTACCGCGCGAGGGTGAGCGCGCCGGCGCCCAGGTGCACGGTGAACAGCGGCGCCGCCGCGGGGGCTGCCGCATCCATGGCCCGTGCGATGTGGCGCGCGTAGGAGTAGGCGAGTGCGGTGGGGTCCGTCGTCGACACGATCGATTGGGGGACGCCGTCGACGCGGAGCTCGTAGCGGCCGGGGCGCAGGCGGGATCTGACCAGCACGGCTTCGCGGCCCCCGAGCATGAGCGAGAACACCCGGCGACGGATCGGCACCGGTCCAGCCTAGGCGGGGCGCGCTGTCGCACGCGCCGAGATCGCTCGAAGACCCGCGTAGCCTGGGGGAGACATGGCACATCTTCTCGGGGCCGAAGGCCTCCATCTCGAGTTCCCCACCAAGGTCATCTTCGACGGCGTCTCGCTCGGTGTCGACGAAGGAGACCGCATCGGCATCGTCGGCCGCAACGGCGACGGGAAGTCGAGCCTCATGGCGATGCTCGCGGGCCGGTTGCAGCCCGACGCCGGCCGGGTCACTGTGCGCGGCGGCGTCCGCGTCGGCGTGCTCGACCAGGGCGACACCCTCGACGACGACCTCACGATCGCGCAGAGCATCGTGGGCGACCGCGAGGAGTACGAGTGGGCGGGCGACGCGTCGATTCGCGACGTGATCGCCGGGCTCGTCGGCGAGCTCGACTGGGACGGCCCGGTGGCAGGTCTCTCCGGTGGCCAGCGCCGCCGGGTCGCCCTCGCCCGCCTGCTGGTCGACGACTGGGATGTGCTGGCGCTCGACGAGCCCACGAACCACCTCGACGTCGAAGCCGTCGCATGGCTCGCGGGGCACCTGAAGCGGCGCTGGTCGGCGAACTCCGGCGCGCTGCTGGTCGTCACCCACGACCGATGGTTCCTCGACGAGATCTGCACGCGGACGTGGGAGGTGCACGACCGTATCGTCGAGCCCTTCGACGGCGGATACGCGGCCTACATCCTGCAGCGCGTCGAGCGCGACCGCCAGTCGGCCGTCATCGAGCAGCGCCGCAAGAACCTCGCCACCAAGGAACTCGCGTGGCTGCGCCGAGGCGCCCCCGCCCGCACGGCCAAGCCGAAGTTTCGCATCGACGCCGCGAACGCGCTCATCGCCGACGTGCCCGAGATCCGCGACCCCGTGCAGCTGCAGTCGCTCGCGATCACGCGGCTCGGCAAGGACGTCGTCGACATCCTCGACGTCGACGTGTCCTACGGCGCCACACCCGTGCTCCGCGACGTCACGTGGCGCATCGCGCCCGGGGAGCGCACCGGCATCCTGGGCGTGAACGGTGCCGGCAAGTCGACGCTCCTCGGCCTCGTCGCCGGCACGACCGTGCCGACGGCAGGAAAGGTCAAGCGCGGCACGACGGTGAAGATCGCGACGCTCACCCAGCGCATGGACGAACTCGACGAGCACCTGAACTCGCCCGTGCGGGTCGTCATCTCGGGCCTGCGCACCAGCTACACGATCGGCACCGGATCGAAGGCCGCCGACCTCACGCCCGGGCAGCTGCTCGAGCGGATGGGGTTCTCGTCGGCGCAGCTGTCGACGCCGGTGAAAGACCTCTCCGGCGGCCAGCAGCGCCGCCTCCAACTGCTGCTGATCCTTCTCGACCAGCCGAACGTGCTCATCCTCGACGAGCCGACGAACGACCTCGACACCGACATGCTCGCGGCGATCGAAGACCTCCTCGACACCTGGGCGGGAACCCTCCTGGTCGTCTCGCACGACCGGTACTTCCTCGAGCGAGTCACCGATCAGCAGTACGCCGTGCTCGGGGGGCGCTTCCGGCACCTCCCCGGGGGCATCGACGAGTACCTGCGCCTCCGCGAACTCGAGCGCTCCGGCGCGCTGCCGCGTGCGGGGCACCAGGCACAGTCCGCCGCCCCGAAGCTCGCAGGCGCGGAGCTGCGCGCGGCGCAGAAGGAGCTCGCGGCGGCGGACCGGCGCATCCAGAAGCTCACGGCGCAGGCCGACGCGGCGCGCATCGCGCTGGCCGACCACGACCAGTCCGACTACGCCGGTCTCGGCGAGCGGATGCAGCAGATCGTCGCGCTCGAGACCGAGCGCGACGAGGTTGAGCTGCGCTGGCTCGAGCTCTCCGAACTGCTCGAGTGACCTCGCTCAGTCGTCGAAGCCCAGGCTGAGCTTGCGCAGCAGCGCCGCGAGGCGTTCGCGGTCGCCGCGGGGGAGCACGGCGAGGAGTTCGGCTTCGGCATCCACGAGGCGGGTGATGGCGGCATCCACCCGCGTACGGCCCTCTTCGATCAGCGTGACGAGCACGCTGCGCCCATCACCCGGGTCGGCTTCGCGGCGCACGAGTCGGCGTCCGACGAGCCGGTCGATGCGGTTGGTCATGGTGCCGCTCGAGACGAGCGTCTGCTGCAGGAGCTGCTTGGGGCTCAGCTGGAACGGCTCGCCGGCGCGACGGAGGGCCGACAGCACGTCCCACTCCCACGGCTCGAGGTCGCTGCGGCGGAACGCCTCGCGACGCGCACGGTCGAGGTGTCGCGAGAGCCGGTCGACCCGTGAGAGCACGCCCAGCGGTGAGAAGTCGAGGTCGGGTCGCTGCGCCTGCCATGCGCCGACGATCCGGTCGACCTCATCGTGCTCCTGGCTCATGGGGCCATTATCGCGTGCCGCGGTCATGGCAGACTGGTGGGCAGGTCTGCGCCGACGCGCGCGGGCCGGGATCCGCCGTAGTGTAATGGCAGCACGACAGCCTTTGGAGCTGTTCGGTCTAGGTTCGAATCCTGGCGGCGGAGCATGACGCAGAACACGTTGGACGGCGCGCTGGCCGTGGTCATCCTCGCGGCAGGGCAGGGCACGCGCATGCGCTCGTCACTGCCGAAGGTGCTGCACCGCATCGGCGGACGCCCGCTCGTCGGTCACGTGCTCGACACGGCGCGCGACCTCGCTCCCGCGCACGTCGTGGTCGTCGTCCGGCACGAGCGCGATCAGGTCGCCGACGCCGTACTCGGCGTCGCGCCGGAGGTCGTGGTCGTCGACCAGGACGAGGTCCCCGGCACCGGGCGCGCCGTCGAGGTCGCGCTCGAGGCGATCGCCGACTTCTCCGGCGACGTGCTGGTGCTGAGCGGTGACGTGCCGCTGCTGGATGCCGACACCCTCGGCGCGCTCGTGGGCTCGCACCGGGCCGCGGCGGCCGCCGCGACGCTGCTGAGCGCCGAGCTCGGCGACCCCACCGGTTACGGCCGCATCCTCCGCGGCGCCGACGGCGCGGTGGAGCGCATCGTCGAGCAGAAGGACGCGACGGCGGAAGAAGCCGCCGTCCGCGAGATCAACGCCGGGGTCTACGTCTTCCGCGCTGCCGAACTGCGCGCGCGCCTGGCGATGGTCGGCACCGCCAACGCGCAGGGCGAGAAGTACCTCACCGACGTCATCGGGCTCCTCCGCGCCGACGCACTGAGCGTCGCGGCATCCCTCACCACCGACGTCTCGCTGACGCTCGGCGTCAACGACCGCGCGCAGCTGTCCGAAGCGGGGCGCCTCCTCAACGCCCGCACGGTACGCCGCTGGCAGCTCGCCGGCGCCAGCATCCAGGACCCGGCGACGACCTGGATCGACGTCACCGCCGACCTCGCGCCCGACGTCACTGTGCTGCCGAACAGCCACATCCTGGGGGCATCCTCCGTCGCCACCGGCGCCGTCATCGGGCCCGACACGACCCTCGTCGACTGCGAAGTAGGCGAGCGCGCCGTCGTCCGCCGCTCGGATGCGACACTCGCCGTCTTCGGCCCCGACAGCCTCGTGGGTCCGTTCGCCTACATCCGCCCGGGCACGCAGCTCGGTGCGGGAGGCAAGATCGGCACGTTCGTCGAGACGAAGAACTCCACGATCGGCGACGGCAGCAAAGTGCCGCACCTCTCCTACATCGGCGACACCACGATCGGCCGCCGCGTGAACCTCGGCGCGGGCGCGATCACCGCCAACTACGACGACATCGCCAAGCACCGCACCGAGATCGGCGACGAGGTGCACTCCGGCTCGCACAACGTGTTCGTCGCGCCCGTTAGGCTGGGGGAAGGCGCCAAGACCGGCGCCGGAGCGGTCATCCGCAAGGATGTCCCCGCCGGAGCACTGGCCTTGAGCGTCGCCCCTCAGCGCAACGTCGAGGGATGGGTCGAGAATCACCGACCGGGCACGGGAGCTGCAGATGCCGCGGCTCGCGCCCGGTCCGCACAGAAAGCGGACGATGGGGCGCAAGAAGAACGCGAAGGTTGACCTCGACGTCGAGCGTGGGATCGCACCCGGGCTCGTCGCGAAGACCAAGAAGCGGCTCGTCATCGCGAGCGGCAGCTCGCATCCCGGTCTCTCGCGCGACGTCGCCGCGGCCCTCGAGATGGAGCTCGTCCCGACGGAGCACCGCACCTTCGCGTCCGGCGAGATCCTGACCCGTTTCGAGGTGTCGATCCGCGGCTGCGACGCGTTCATCGTGCAGTCGTTCGGGCCGCCCGTGAACGAGTGGCTCATGGAGCTGCTCATCATGCTGGACGCCGCCAAGCGCGCCTCCGCCAAGCGGATCACCGTCGTCGCGCCGTACTACCCGTACTCGCGGCAGGACAAGAAGGGCCGCGGGCGCGAGCCGATCAGCGCGCGCCTCGTCGCCGATCTGCTCAAGACCGCCGGCGCCGACCGCATCATGAGCGTCGATCTGCACGCGGCGCAGATCCAGGGCTTCTTCGACGGCCCCGTCGACCACCTCTTCGCCAAGCCGGTGCTCTTGGAGTACTTCCAGCAGAGCCTGTCGCCGGAGGACCGCGCGAAGCTCACGGTCGTCTCACCCGACACCGGCCGCGTCCGGGTGGCCGACCAGTGGTCGGACAGCCTCGACGCACCGCTGGCGATCATCCACAAGCGGCGTGACCCCAACGTCGCCAACCAGGTGACGGTCAACGAGATCGTCGGGCACGTCGACGGGCGCGTGTGCCTCCTGGTCGACGACATGATCGACACCGGCGGCACGATCGTCAAGGCCGCTCAGGCGCTCAAGGCCAACGGCGCCGAGCGCGTGATCGTCGCGGCGACGCACGCCATTTTCAGCGACCCGGCGGCGACGCGTCTGCAAGACGAGTCCATCGACGAGGTGGTCGTCACTGACACGGTGCCGCTGCCGCCCGAGAAGCGCTTCCCGGGCCTGACGATCCTGCCGATCGCGCCCCTGCTGGCGCGGGCGATCAAGGAAGTGTTCGAAGACGGATCGGTCACCTCGATGTTCGACGGCGAAGGCTGACACGCGCGTCGTCACGATTCAATGCGGAGGCATAGGTTTCGCATAGTGGATGCCGGGATCTCTCGCTCTAGGGTGAGTTCCATCGGGTGGTGATCAGGCCACACGGGCACCCCAGAAGGAGGACCATCATGATCCGCACCACTGCCGTACCCTCGCGCCGCGCGCTCCGCGTCGGCGCCGCCGCCGCATCCGTCGCCGGCATCGCGTTGCTCGCCGGCTGCTCCGGCGCAGCGACCGCCGAAGAGACCGAGGCGCAGAACACTCCCGCGCCGTCGGCCACGTCGGAGCCGGTCGAGACCACCGCGGCTACCGATGCCGCCACCACGAGCACGTACGCAGACGGCTCGTACACCGCCGACGGCACGTACGTCGACGGCGGCGGCGTCTCGGAGACGATCTCCGTGACGATCTCGCTCGAAGGCGACGTCGTCACCGACGTCGAGGTCACCGGCGACGCCGCGAGTCCGCAGTCGCGCCAGTACCAGGAAGCGTTCATCGGCGGCATCTCGGACGAGGTTGTGGGCAAGGAGATCGACGCGCTGTCGGTCAGCAAGGTCGCCGGGTCCTCGCTCACCAGCGGCGGCTTCAACGACGCCCTCGAGACGATCAAGAGCGAAGCGCAGGCGTGAAAGAAGCCGAGGCGTTCGTCTTCGACGCCATCGGCACCCGCTGGCAGATCGACACGCCCACGCCGCTCACCGGTGCGGTGCGGGCGGAGGTGCTCGCGACGATCGACACGTTCGACCGTGCGTGGTCGCGGTTCCGGCCCGACTCCCTCGTGAGCGAGCTGTCCGGCGGGGGTTCGGCTGGCGCCCCGCCGGACGCAACCGACATGCTCGAGCTCTACGCCGACCTCTCGGCGGCGACGGGGGGAGCGGTCAATCCGCTCGTGGGCGAGAGCCTCGCCCGGCGCGGATACGACGCGGCGTACTCGTTGCGTGACGGGGGAGCGATGGCCGCCCCCGGCGACTGGCAGGACGTCGTGACCTGGACCGGCGGCATCCTGAGCCTCGCGTCACCCGCCGTGATCGACGTCGGCGCGTTCGGCAAGGGGCGCCTCGTCGACCTGGTGTCTGCCCTGGTCGGCGACGGTGTCGTGGACGCCGGCGGCGACATGCGCGTGCAGGGCTCCACCGAGCGCGTCGCACTCGAGCATCCCTACGACACCGCGAAGGCCATCGGGGTGTGGGAGGTCACGGCGGGCGCCCTCTGCGCCTCCGCCACCAACCGCCGCGCGTGGGGCGAGGGGCTCCACCACGTGCTCGACGCGCGGACCGGCGAGCCCGTCCGGTCGGTCGTGGCGACCTGGGCGGCGGCCCCCACCGCGATGCTCGCCGACGCGCTCGCCACCGCACTGTTCTTCGACGGCGGCGCGGAGCTCGCCCACCGCCGCGGAGTCGAGTGGGTACGCATGCTCAGCGACGGCCGCGTGGAGTGGTCGAGCGGATGCCCCGCCGATCTGTTCGTCCAGCGCTAGTTTGGAGTCCGTGATGACCCGTCTCACCGCCCTGTGGAACCGCCTGCTGTCGCTCGTCGGCCGCTTCTCGATGTATCGGCTCGTGCTGATGGCGCTCGGCGTGCTGACCCTGATCTCGCTCGTACTCGCTCTCCTCGACCAGGTGGCTCCTTCGCTCGGAGCGCTGCTGGCGACCTTCGTGGTGCTGAACGTCGTGTGCGTCGCGGTCGACGCCGTCGGTCAGCGACTCACCGGGCGCGCGTGGCGCATCGAGTCATCGCTGATCACCGCCGGCATCCTGCTGTTCGTCCTGTACCCGACGCTCGACCCGATCGGGCTCGCCGGCGTCGCGATCGCGGCGGCGGTCGCGTCGGCATCCAAGTACCTGATCGCCTGGCGCGGGCGGCACATCGTCAACCCCGCCGCGTTCGGGGCCACGGTGCTCTCCATCGTCACGATCACCTCCGGCGCCTACGCTCTCGGCGCGGCGGGCTGGTGGGTGGGCGCCCCGGCGCTGGCGCTCCCGGTGATCGTGCTCGGGTTCCTCGTCGTCGCGCGCGCCGACAAGCTCCGCCCGGTGCTGGTGTTCCTGGCGATCGCACTGCCGGTGAACCTCGTGCGCGTTTCGCTCGCGTATGCCGGGTCGGGAACGGAGGTCGACGCCGGAACGATCGTGTCGATGGTGCTGTGGTCCTCGCCGTTCTTCTTCCTCGCGGCGTTCATGTTCTCCGAACCCTTGACGCAGCCGCCCCGCCGCTGGCAGCAGTACCTCGTGGCGGTGGTCGTCGGGGTGTTCGCCGGTGCGCCGCTGACCATCGGCTCGCTCACGCTCGGACCCGAGGTCGCGGTTGTGGTCGGCAACCTCGTCGCGTTCGGGTTCGCGTTCGCCACACACGCCCGTCTGCAGTTGAGCTTCGTGGGGCGGGAGTCCCTGACCCCGAGCGTCGAGGAGCTGTCGTTCCGCGCCAGCAGGATGCTGCGCTTCGAGGCCGGGCAGTACCTCGAGCTCGAGGTGCCGCACAGCCACGCGGATGCCCGCGGCACGCGGCGCGAGTTCAGCATCGTCTCGGCGCCCGAGGAGCTCCCGATCGTCAAGGTCGCGATGCGCCGCGGGTCGCAGTCGACGTACAAGAAGGCGCTGGCCGAGGTCGCTCCCGGCGCCGAGCTGTCGGTCTCGGGCATCTGGGGTGACTTCGTGCTGCCGCGGAACCCTTCGACGCCTGTGCTGCTGGTCGCCGCCGGCATCGGCGTGACGCCGTTCGTCTCGCAGCTGCGGCACCTGCGGCTCTCCGGCGGCGCGCGCGACGTCGTGTTCGTCTACGTCGCCTCGGGGGCCGAGGAGCTGGCGTTCCGGGACGATCTCGAGCGCGCCGGCATCCCGGTGGTCGTCTTCACGCGCGACGAGCCCGCCGACCTCCCCGCGCACTGGGTGTGGGCGGGGGGTGTGCGCCTGGATGCCGAGAGCCTGCACCGCGTCGTGCCCGACCTGGCATCCCGCCACGCGTATATCTCGGGCCCGCCGGGACTCATCGCCGACCTTGCGCCCGCGCTGGAGAAGGCCCACGGGCTGACGACCGACGCCTTCGCCGGGTACTGAGTCGCGGGCGGGCGTTTCGTCTCGGTCGCTGCGCTCCCTCGCTCAACGACCGGGATCCCGCGGACTGCGACCACTGCCCGTTGAGCGAGCGCCAGCGAGACGAAACGCGTGACTCGCGGGTCGGCGTTTCGTCTCGGTCGCTGCGCTCCCTCGCTCAACGACCGGGATCCCGCGGGGCTGTGACCAGCGCCCGTTGAGCGAGCGCCAGGCCTGTGTCGAGGGTCGGCGTTTGTCTCGGTCGCTGCGCTCCCTCGCTCAACGACCGGGATCCCGCGGGGCTGCGACCACCGCCCGTTGAGCGAGCGCCAGCGAGACGAAACGCGTGACTCGAGGGCCTGCGTTTCGTCTCGGTCGCTGCGCTCCCTCGCTCAACGACCGGGATCCCGCGGTGCTGTGACCACCGCCCGTTGAGCGAGCGCCGGGCCTGTGTCGCGGGTCGGCGCTTCGTCTCGGTCGCTGCGCTCCCTCGCTCAAAGACCGGGATCCCGCGGGGCTGTGACCACCGCCCGTTGAGCGAGCGCCAGGCCTGTGTCGAGGATCGGCGTTTCGTCTCGGTCGCTGCGCTCCCTCGCTCAGCGATCGGGATCCCGCGGGGCTGTGACTACCGCCCGTTGAGCGAGCGCCAGCGAGACGAAACGCGTGACTCGCGGGTCGGCGTTTCGTCTCGGTCGCTGCGCTCCCTCGCTCAGCGACCGGGATCCTCGGGATCGCTCGGGCGCGCGGGCAGACGCACCTCGAACACCGTCGAACCGGGCTCGCTCTCGACCGCGATGGTGCCCGCGTGCGCGGTCACGATCGCCCGCGCGATCGACAGGCCGAGGCCCGTGCCACCGGTCTGCCGGGTGCGAGAGGTGTCGGCGCGCGCGAAGCGCTCGAACAGCTCGTCGGCGACCGCCGGGTCGATCCCGGGCCCGTCGTCGGCGACCCGCACGCAGGCATCGCCGTCCACGAGAGCGACGGTCGTGGTCACGCGCGTTCCGGCGGGGGTGTGGACGCGGGCGTTCGCCAGGAGATTGGCGAGAACCTGGTGGAGGCGCGCGGCATCCCCCGCGACGATCACGGGTTCCTCACCAGCCTCGATCTCCCACAGGTGATCGGGACCGGCGGCTTGCGCATCGGTGACCGAATCGACCGCGACACGGCTGAGATCCACCGCGCCGTAGACGAGCTCCTTGCCCTCGTCGAGGCGCGCGAGCAGCAGCAGGTCCTCCACGAGCGTCGTCATCCGCACCGAGGCGGCCTGGATCCGCTCCAGTCCATGCTGCGAATGCTGTGCACCGGATTCGATCTGCGCTTTTGTCGCGCGCGCCCCACTGCCGAGGCTCAGCGACTTGAGCGAGAGCTCGGAGTAGCCGCGGATCGCCGCTAGGGGGGTGCGCAGTTCATGGCTGGCGTCGGCGACGAACGCCCGCATCCGCTCCTCATTGCGCTGGCGCGCCGACAGCGACGTGTCGACGTGGTCGAGGAGGGTGTTCAGCGCCGCACCGACTCGACCGATCTCGTCCGATGCGTCGGCTTCGGATGCCGGTACACGCTCGGTGATGGTCACCTCTCCCGAAGCGAGAGGCTGCGCGGCCACGCGCGCGGCGGTGTCGGCGACGGCGCGGAGCGGCTTCAGAGAGCGTCGGATGACGTAGGCGATGACCGACGCCAGGACGAGGAGCCCGCCGCTGGTGACGAGGGCGACCGTCGTGAGGATCTGCGTCACGGTCGAGGTCAGCTCGGAGGTCGGCAGGCCGAGGATGGCGAAGAATCCGTTCGGCGTCGCCTCCATCCGGATGCGGTACTCGCCGTAGCCCGGCACGGACACCGACCCGAGGCCGAACGTGTCGACGTCCGGCACGATCTGTTGGATCTGCGCGTCCGTGAGGGTGGCGACGGTCTCCTCCTCCGTGACGACCGCGCCGGTCGTCTCGCCCGAGACGTTCAGCACCAGAAGGGTGCCGGGTTGCTGGCGTCCGACGGAGAGCACATCCTGCGCGGTGCTCCCGGAGGTGATGCGAACTCCCGAGGCGGCGGTCGTGACCTGCGCGTCGAGGTTGTCGACGAGGATCGTCCGCAGGATCGCGCCCGTGGCGAGCCCGACGGCGAGGACGATGAGAGCCACCAACGACACGACGGTGACGATCAGGCGGGTCTGCAGGCTCCACCTCCGCGCCGGCGTCACTGCGGTGCTTTGATCATGTAGCCGACGCCTCGGACCGTCGAGATGAGGGGATCCCGCCCGGCGTCGATCTTCTTCCGCAGGTAGGAGATGTACAGCTCGACGACGCTCGAGCGGCCGCCGAAGTCGTAGTTCCACACGCGGTCGAGGATCTGCGCCTTCGACACGACGCGGCGCTGGTTGCGCATGAGGAAGCGGAGGAGTTCGAACTCCGTCGCGGTCAGTTCGATCTCCGCGCCGTCGCGCTCGACCTCGTGCGAGTCCTCGTTGAGGCTCAGCGGTCCGACGCGCAGGATCGGATCCGACCCGCCCGCGGTCGCGGTGCCGGCGCGGCGCATGAGTCCGCGGAGGCGGGCGACGACCTCTTCCAGGCTGAACGGCTTGGTCACGTAGTCGTCGCCGCCCGCTGTGAGACCCGCGACGCGGTCGGCGACGGCATCCTTCGCGGTGAGGAAGAGCACCGGCACGTCGTTGCCGGCGTGACGGAGTCGCTGCAGGACGGCCATGCCGTCGAGGTCGGGCATCATGATGTCGAGCACGAGGGCGTCCGGGTCGAACTCGCGCGCCGCCGTCAGGGCGTCGAAGCCGGATGCCGCCGTCCGCACCTCCCACCCCTCCATCCGCAGCGCCATAGACAGCAGATCGGTCAGCATCTGCTCGTCGTCGACGACGAGGACGCGCAGCGGGGTGCCATCGGGCCGGTTCAGGGCAGGGGAGGTCATACGTCCATTCTCGCGAGCATCCTGTGGATCGGCTATGCCCGACCCTATGTGCACCCTATGAATCTCCCGCGCCGCGCTCCGCGCCACACCCCCCCGCGAGACGGGAGATTCCTCCCGAGACGCGAGATGCGGCGTGCCGTCTCGGCGGGGATGTCGCGTCTCACCGGGGCAGGGTGGCGGCCTTCGCCCGCTCAGTGTTGCCACTGACGCTGATGGTGGCCGTCAGCGCCGCGCTCTACGCGGTCTTCAAACGCAACGACTGGCTCTGACCCCGCGCGGGTCAGTGCGTGTCTTCGGCCTCGATCTCGCTGCGGTCGCCCGACCACAGCGTGTGGAAGGTGCCGGCCTTGTCGGTGCGGCGGTAGGTGTGTGCGCCGAAGAAGTCGCGCTGGCCCTGGATGAGGGCGGCGGGCAGGCGATCGGCGCGCAGGCCGTCGTAGTACGCGAGCGACGAGCTGAACGCGGGGGCGGGGATGCCGGCGCCTGCGGCGACCTGCACGATCTCGCGCCAGGCGTTCTGCGCTCGGCCGAGCGCCTCGACGAAGTATGGTGCCGACAGCAGCACGGGAAGCTCCGGCTCGGCCGCGTACGCGTCGGCGATGCGGTTGAGGAACTGCGCGCGGATGATGCAGCCGCCGCGCCAGATGCGGCTGACGGCGCCGAGGTCGATCGTCCAGCCGTACTGTGCGGCGCCCGCGCGGATCTCGTCGAAGCCCTGCGAGTAGGCGACGATCTTCGAGGCGTAGAGGGCGAGGCGCACCTGCTCGACGAACGCGTCGGGATCGGCGACCGTGAACGCGTCGGAGGAAGGGCCGGGGAGCGCGCCGGAGACGTCGCGCTGCTCGCGGTGGCTCGACAGCGAACGGGCGAACGTCGCCTCTGCGATGCCGGAGACGGGAACGCCGAGGTCGAGCGCCGTCTGCACGGTCCACGCGCCGGTGCCCTTCGCGCCCGCCTCGTCGACGATGACGTCGACGAGGGGGAGGCCGGTCGCGGCGTCGTTCTGGCGCAGTACCTCGGCGGTGATCTCGATCAGGTACGACTCGAGCTCACCGCGGTTCCACTCGGCGAACACGTCGGCGATCTCGGCGGGGGTCTTGCCGGTGCCGCGGCGGATCAAGTCGTACGCCTCGGCGATGAGCTGCATGTCGGCGTACTCGATGCCGTTGTGCACCATCTTGACGAAGTGTCCGGCGCCGTCGTGACCGACGTGCGTGACGCACGGCTCGCCCTCGGCGACCGCCGCGATGGACCGCAAGATCGGGCCGAGGGTCACCCACGCCTCGTCCGGGCCGCCGGGCATGAGCGACGGGCCGAGCAGCGCGCCCTCCTCGCCGCCGGAGACACCCATGCCGACGAAGTTGAAGCCCGCCTCGCGGACGGCCTTCTCGCGGCGGATGGTGTCGGTGAACAGCGAGTTGCCGCCGTCGATGATGATGTCGCCGGGCTCGAAGACCTGCATGAGCGAGTCGATGACGGCATCCGTCGGGCCACCGGCCTTCACCATGATGATCGCGGTGCGCGGCTTCACCAGCGACGCCGCGAACTCCTCGTACGACGCACCCGGCACGAACTCGGCCTCGGGATGCTCGGAGACGAGCGTCTCGGTCTTCTCGTACGAGCGGTTGAAGACGGCGACGGTGTTGCCCTCGCGGCTGGCGAGGTTGCGGGCCAGGTTCGACCCCATGACCGCGAGTCCGACGACTCCGATGTTGGCGGTGGGCTGGACGGTGAGTGCGTCGGGCACGAACAACTCCTCAGGGGATGAGTCGGGGATTCCCTCCTCAGCGTACTCGGATGCGGCGAGGCCGCCGCGCGTATGACGACGACGCCGATATCGTCGACGTGTGAAGCAGGGGAGCGGGCAGCAGGTGCGGCGCATCGTCGTGATGGGACCGAGCGGTTCGGGCAAGTCGCTCGTCGGAGCGGCGATCGCAGCTCGCCTCGGCGCGAGGTTCATCGACGGCGACGATCTGCATCCCGCCGCCAACGTCGCCAAGATGCGCGGGGGGACGCCCCTCACCGACACCGACCGCGAGCCGTGGCTCGACACCGTGGGGCTGACCGTCGCGCGCGAGTCGTCGATCGTCGTGGCGTGTTCGGCGCTGCGCCGCGCCTACCGCGACCGCATCCGGGTGCTCGCCACGGATGCCGTGTTCGTCGAGCTCGTGGTCGACGCTCCCGACCTGCGGCAGCGGATGTCGCGGCGCGATCACTTCATGCCGACGGCCTTGCTCGATTCGCAGTTGGCGACGCTCGAGCCGCTCGCTCAGGACGAGGAGGGCATCCGCATCGCGAACGATGCCGACCTGCAGTCCGTCGTCGATCGCGCGGTCACCCTGCTCGGCCGGCCGCGCTGAGGCGTCACTGCTTGCGGTAGCCCGACCGTCCGAGCGCCCACAGGGCGCCGATCGCGCCGACCGTGGCGCACACCGACATCGCGCCGACGAGCCACAGGAGTGCGTGCGAGAACCAGCCGTAGTCCATGGGAGCCCTTCGTCGCCGAAACATGAGTGTGACGAGCCCATCGTAGCGGGCTGGTAGAGTGGGCCCTGTACTTCGGCGAGGGATGCCACACGGCATCCGTGATCGACGCGGTGGTGTGCTCTGGGAGGTCCTTCCGGTGGGCTTCCTCACGCGTGTGCGTTCGAGTCGAAGACCACAGACCCCGTATCTGGGCCCTGCCCGCACAAGGAGAACATCATGTCCACTGAGATCGACACCAAGGTCGTCGCCGAGGTCCGCGAGAACTTCGGCAAGGGCTTCGCCCGCCGCCTCCGCGCCGCCGGCAAGATCCCCGCCGTCATCTACGGTCACGGCACCGACCCCGTGCACGTCGCCCTCCCGGGCCACCAGATCGCGCTGCTCATCCGCCGCGCCAACGTGGTGCTCGAGCTCGACGTGGCCGGCAAGCAGCAGCTGACGCTGGTCAAGGACGTCCAGAAGGACCCCGTGCACCAGATCATCGAGCACATCGACCTCCTCGTCGTGAAGAAGGGCGAGAAGGTCCAGGTCGACGTTCCCGTCGTCGTCGTCGGCGAGCCGTTCGCCGGCACGATCGTCAACCTCGACAACACCACGGTGTCGCTCGAGGTCGAGGCCACCCACATCCCGCAGAGCGTCGAGGTCGACGTCGACGGCCTCGAGGACGGCACCCGCATCACCGCGGCCGACCTGACACTGCCGAAGGGCGCGGCCCTGGTCACCGATGCGGAGACCCTCATCGTCGCGATCTCGGTGCCGTCGTCGGCCGACGTCGACGAGATCGAGGCGGCCGACGAGGCCGTCGCAGAGGAGCAGGCTGAAGAAGCGTCCGAAGAGGCCTCCGAGTAAGAGCGATCCGCTTCGCGAAGCCCGTCCCCGCCGACACCGGTGCGGACGGGCTTCGTCGTCGACAAAGGGAAGAGATGTCAGACACCTGGTTGGTGGTGGGCCTCGGCAATCCGGGGCCGACCTATGCGTCGACCCGTCACAACGTCGGTCAGATGGTGATCGACGAACTCGCCGCGCGACGCTCCGAGAAGCTGCGCTCCCACAAAGCGAACGCCCGCGTCGCAGAGACCTGGGTGCGTCCCGGTGGCCCGAAGCTCGTGCTGGCATCGCCGAACTCGTTCATGAACGTCTCCGGTGGGCCGGTCGCCGCCCTCGCCGCGTTCTACGGCGTGCCGCCCGAGCGCGTCATCGTCGTGCACGACGAGCTCGACATCCCGTTCGATTCCCTCAAGGTGAAGGTCGGCGGCGGCCACGGCGGCCACAACGGCGTGCGCGACGTCGCCAAGGCGCTCGCGACGCCCGAGTTCCCCCGCGTGCGCGTGGGGATCGGTCGACCGCCGGGGCGCCAGGATCCGGCCGACTGGGTGCTCGCGGCCTTCGGCAGCGCCGAACGCACAGCCCTGCCTCTCCTTCTCGGCGACGCGGCGGATGCCGTGGAACTCATCGCCCTGGAGGGGCTGCTCGCCGCGCAGCAGCGCTTCCACGCGCCGCGCGAGTAGGCCTCAGGCGCCGGCGGCGACCCCGCCGAGCACGGCCGCGCCGACGGCGACACCGAAGACGACGGGTCCGAGGGCGGCGAGCACCACCGCGGCGATCCCCGCGCCGCCGCCGCGCTTGGTCGCGATCGCGACGATGCCCTGCGCCAGAGCCCAGATTCCGAGCGCCGTTCCCGCCCAGAAGCCGATCTCGGCCCACAGCACGAGGCCGCGCACCGGGCTGAGGAGGGCGAGCAACTGCGCGTTCGAGAGGTTCTCCAGCCCTTCCGGCGAGACCTCGACGGCATCGGCCATGGCGCCCGCGGCGGCCGCGAAACCCGTCGTGGCGCTGAGGGCCGTGGCGCCGACGGCCGCCACCTCATCGTAAGCCGGGCGCACGTAGACTTCTGCGGTGACAGTTTCCGGGATCGTGCGCGCCCTCGCGCAGGCCGAATCGTTCCAGGACGCGTACGCCGCGGCGCTCGCCGACACGGATTTCTCGATGGCTCAGGGCCTCGACGCGCCGGTGCTCGCCGCCCTCCTCGAGCGCCGCGCGGCGGCGGGGCACCCGGCATCCCTCCTGGTCATCGCGCCGACCGGCCGCCGTGCCGAGAGCGTCGGCGCGGCGCTCGCCGCGCTCGTCCCGGATGCCGCCGTGCTCCATTTCCCGGCGTGGGAGACGCTTCCGCACGAGCGGTTGAGTCCGAGCGCGGAGACCGTCGGTCGCCGCCTCGAGGTGCTGCGCCGGCTCGCCGAGTGGAGCGGGGAGACCCCGATGATCGTGACGGCGTCGGTGCGCGGTGCCCTGCAGCCGGTCGCGGCCGGCCTGACCGACGCGGGCGTACTCGATCTTCGGATGGGCGGGCGGGGCACGGAGCTCGACACCGTCGTGCGGCGCCTCGTGGAACTGGCCTATCTGCGCGTGGACATGGTGTCGCGCCGCGGAGAGTTCGCAGTGCGCGGCGGCATTCTCGACGTCTTCCCCCCGGCGGCCGATCACCCGTACCGCGTCGAATTCTTCGGTGACGAGATCGACCAGATCCGGGCGTTCTCCGTGGCCGACCAGCGGTCGCTGCCCGGCGACATCGCCACCGTGACGCTGCTGCCGAGTCGCGAGCTGCTGCTCACCGATGAGGTGCGCGCACGCGCAGCGGCACTCCTGCCGCAGTTCCCCGGCCTTCGCGCCATGCTCGAGAAGATGAGCGCCGGCATCCCGGTGGAGGGCATGGAGTCGCTGCTGCCCGCCGTCGCCGACGCCGTGCTGCCCCTCGTGGACTACTTCCCGCGCGGTACCGCGGCGGCCGTGGTCGATCCGGAGCGCTCGGTCACCCGCGCCATCACCCTGGGCGAGACCAACCGCGAATTCCTCGAGGCCGCGTGGAGTGCCGCGACGGCCGGCGCCGACATGCCGGTCGACCTTGGCGCCGGTGACTTCCTCACCCTGCCCGACCTGCAGATCGCGACCTCGGAGCGGGGCGGCCGGTGGTGGACGCTCAGCACGTTCGACTCGGGCGAGGCGGATGCCGCCGCCGAGGGTCTCGTCGACAGCTCCGTCGTGCGCATCGCGGCGCGCCCGGTTCCCTCGTTCCAGGGCAACGTGGAGGGCGCGACGCACCACGTCGGCGATCTTCTGCGGGACGGCTGGCGCGTCGTGGTGACGGCGTCCGGCCCGGGGCTCGTCGATCGCGCCCGCGACGTGCTCGCCGAACGAGGCGTGTCGGCGAGGACGTCGCCGGCGCTGGAGAGCGCGCCGGAGCCGGGCGTGGCGGTCTGCGTCGTCGCGGAGCTGGAGAGCGGATTCGAACTCGTCGATGCGAAACTCGCCGTGCTCACCGAGAGCGAGTTCTACGGTCGCACGATCGGCTCCGACGGGCGGGTCGTGAAGAAGCTCGCCTCGCGACGCCGCAACGTCGTCGACCCGCTGCAGCTGAAGCCCGGCGACGTCGTGGTGCACGCGACCCACGGCATCGGCCGCTTCGTCGAGCTCATCCAGCGCGAGGTGTCCACCGGCGGGCGCAATGCCGTCAAGACGACCCGCGAGTACCTGGTGCTGGAGTACGCGCCGTCGAAGCGGGGGCATCCCGGTGACAAGCTGTCGGTGCCCACGGATCAGCTCGACCTCCTGAGCAAGTACGTCGGCGGTGACGCGCCGGTGCTGTCGAAGATGGGCGGCAGCGACTGGGCGGCGGCGAAGGGCAAGGCGCGCAAGGCCGTCCGCGACATCGCGGTGGAGCTCGTGAAGCTCTATTCGGCGCGCATGTCGGCGAAGGGCTACGCCTTCGGCCCCGACACACCGTGGCAGCGCGAGCTCGAGGAAGCGTTCCCGTTCGCCGAGACGCTCGACCAGCTGCAGACGATCGACGAGATCAAAGCCGACATGGAGAAGCCGATCCCGATGGACCGCCTCCTCTCCGGGGACGTCGGCTTCGGAAAGACCGAGGTCGCCGTCCGCGCCGCCTTCAAGGCGATCCAGGAGGGCAAGCAGGTCGCGATGCTCGTGCCGACGACGCTTCTCGTCAAGCAGCACCTCGAGACCTTCCAGGAGCGCTTCGCGGGCTTCCCGGTGCAGGTGCGGGCCCTCTCGCGCTTCCAGACCGACAAGGAAGCCCGCGACACGCTCGCCGGCCTCCTCGACGGCAAAGTCGACATGGTGATCGGCACCCACCGCATCCTCACCGAGAAGGTGATCTTCAAAGACCTCGGCCTCACGATCATCGACGAGGAGCAACGCTTCGGCGTCGAGCACAAGGATGCGCTGAAGAAGCTGAAGACCAACGTCGACATCCTCGCGATGAGCGCGACGCCCATTCCGCGCACGCTCGAGATGGCGGTGACCGGCATCCGCGAGATGTCGACGCTCGCGACACCGCCGGAAGACCGGCACCCGATCCTCACCTACGTAGGTGCGCGCAGCGACAAGCAGATCGCCGCCGCCATCCGCCGGGAGCTGCTGCGCGAGGGGCAGATCTTCTTCGTGCACAACCGGGTGCAATCGATCCAGCGGGTCGCAGCGCAGATCGCCGAACTGGTTCCGGAGGCGCGCGTCGCCGTCGCGCACGGGCAGATGGGCGAGCACGCGCTGGAAGAGGTCGTCGACGGATTCTGGGAGCGCAAGTTCGACGTGCTCGTGTCGACGACGATCATCGAGACCGGACTCGACATCTCCAACGCCAACACGATCATCATCGATCGCGCCGACAAGTACGGCCTGAGCCAGCTGCACCAGCTGCGCGGGCGCGTCGGCCGCGGCCGCGAGCGCGCCTACGCCTACTTCCTCTACGACGAACTGAAACCGCTCAGCGAGACCGCCGCCGACCGCCTGGAGACGATCGCGGTCAACAACGATCTCGGCTCGGGCATGCAGGTGGCGCTGAAAGACCTCGAGATCCGCGGTGCCGGCAACCTGCTGGGCGCCGAGCAGGCCGGTCACATCGCCGGCGTCGGGTTCGATCTGTACCTCCGGATGATCGGCGAGGCCGTCGCCACGTTCCGCGGGGAGGATGTCGAGGGGCCGGCCGAACTGCGCCTCGAACTGCCGATCGACGCCCGCATCCCGGAGTCCTACATCGACAGCGAGCGCCTCCGTCTCGAGGCGTATCAGAAGCTCTCGGCGGCCGCCGCCGCGACGGCGAAGGACGACGCGATCGACGCCGTCACCGAGGAGCTCACCGACCGCTACGGCACACCGCCGCCGGCCGTCGAAGGCCTGCTCGCGATCGCGCGCCTCCGTCGCCGTGCCGCGCGGTCGGGCCTCTCCGACGTGGTGGCGATGGGCCCCAACCTCCGCGTCGCGCCGGCGCCCGGCGCCGACTCGCTGCGCGTGCGGCTGCAGCGGCTGTACCCCAAGGCGAAGCTGCTCGCCGGAGGCGAGGCGATGATCGTCCCGCTGCCGAGCGACGGGGGCGAGCGCCTCGCCGACGCCGACCTGCTCGCGTGGGTGGGCCAGCTGCTCGACCAGCTCTTCCCGCTGCCGCTTCCGGCGCCCGCGGCCTGATCCCTCAGAGGTCGAGGCTTCCCGTCGCGAGGAGGACGGCGGCGGCGAGCGCACCGAGGCACGCCAGCGCGAACACGACCCACTCGACCCGGGTGAAGACGCGCTCGCCGCGTTCCCGCTTCGCCGCGGCGAACAGCGCGGTGGCCGGCACCAGGAGCATGAGCGAGATGAGCACGTACGACGCGCCCGCCGCCAAGAGGAGGAACGCGGTGTAGGCCGTTGCGAGGCCGGCCACGACGGTCGCGGCGACGCGGATGCCACCCTGCGCGCCGAGTGCGAGCTTCAGCGCGAAGGCCGCCGACAGCAGGTAGGGGATGAGGATGAGCGAACTCGTCAGGCTGAGGGCGATGTCGAAGGCGTTGTCGGAGAACAGCACCACGATCAGCATGATCTGCGCGAGAGCGGTAGTGACCGTGAGCGCCCCGACGGGGACATCGTTGCGATCGGCGTACCGCAGGGGGCGGGGGAGGACCCCCGCGCGCGCGGCCACGAGAAGGACCTCGGCGGCCATGAGCGTCCAGGCGAGGTACGCGCCGAGCACCGCGACGATCAGCGCCACGCCCACGAACACCGCGCCCCAGCCTCCGACCGCTACCTCCAAGATCGCTGCCATCGACGGCTGACGGAGCTCGGCGAGCTCGGAGCGCGGCAGGACCCCATAGGAGACGAGGGTCACCGACGCGAACACGGCGAGCACGCTGACGAAGCCGAGCAGCGTGGCGCGGCCGACGTCCTTCCGGCGCCGCGCGTGGCGCGAGTACACGCTCGCGCCCTCGATGCCGATGAAGACGAACACCGTGACCAGCAGGGTCGAGGTGACCTGGTCCCACAGGGGCGCGGCGTCGGCACCGCCCGTCCAGTTCGCCGCGAACACGGCCGGATCGAATGCGACCACGCACAGCACGACGAACAAGACGATCGGGGCGACTTTCGCGATCGTCACGACGCGGTTGAGGGCGGCGGCCTGGGTGACGCCCCGGCGGATGAGGGCGTAGAACACCCACAGCCCTGCGGAGGCCACGAGTATCGCCGCCGGAGTGTCGCCGTCGCCGAGAGCGGGGAAGACCGCGCCGAGGGTCGACGTGACGAACACCCAATAGAAGACATTGCCCGCGACCGCGCTCGCCCAGTAGCCGAACGCGGCGATGAAACCCAGATAGTCGCCGAATCCCGCCTTCGCGTACGCGAAGACGCCGGCGTCGAGGTGCGGTGCCTGCACGGCCAGGCGTTGGAAGACCAGCGCCAGCATCAGCGTGCCGGTCCCCGCCAGGGCCCACGTCAGCAGGGCGCCCGCGGCGCCGGTGGAGGCGGAGAACTGGCCCGGGAGTGAGAAGATCCCCGCGCCGACCATCGAGCCGACGACGAAGGTCGACAGCGTGAGGGTCGACACCTTCGCCGTCGAGGCGACGCTCGCGGCTGCGGTGCTCTCGGCCACGTCAGATGACGCCCTGCGCGAGCATCGCATGCGCCACGCGCTCGAAGCCCGCCGCGTTGGCGCCGACGACATAGTCGCCGGGGCTGTCGTAGCGCTCTGCGGCATCGAACGCCGCCGCGTGGACGTCGCGCATGATCGCGTGCAGCTTCTGCTCGCTGTCAACGAAGCCCCACCGCTGCCGGGAAGCGTTCTGGCTCATCTCCAGGGCGGATGTCGCCACGCCACCGGCGTTGGCCGCCTTGCCCGGACCGAACAGCACACCCGCCTTCTGGAACGCCGCGACGGCGCCGGGTGTCGCGGGCATGTTCGCGCCCTCGGCGACGGCGCGGACGCCCCCGGCGATGAGCGCGCCGGCATCCTTCTCGTCGAGCTCGTTCTGCGTCGCGGACGGCAACGCGATGTCGACCGCGACATCCCATGGCCGCGCGCCCTCGACGAAACGTGCCTGCGGGCGGTGCTGCACGTACTCCGAGATGCGCGCCCGCTGCTCCTCCTTCAGGTGGCGCAGCAGGTCGACGTCGATGCCGTCGTCATCGACGACGTAGCCGGATGAGTCCGACGCCGTCACCGGGATCGCACCCAGCTGACGCGCCTTCGCGATGGCGTAGATCGCGACGTTTCCCGACCCGGAGACGGCGACGCGCTTGCCCGCGAGAGTCTCACCGTGGACGGCGAGCATCTCTTCGGCGAAGAACACCGCACCGTAGCCGGTGGCTTGCGTACGCACTTCCGCTCCGCCCCACTGCACACCCTTGCCGGTGAACATGCCCGATTCGTGACGGTTGGTGATCTTGCGGTACTGACCGAACAGGTAGCCGATCTCGCGGGCGCCGACACCGATGTCGCCGGCGGGCACGTCGGTGTGCTCGCCCAGGTGACGGTAGAGCTCGCTCATGAACGACTGACAGAAGCGCATCACCTCGGCGTCGGAGCGGCCGTGCGGATCGAAATCGCTCCCACCCTTCGCCCCGCCGATGCCCTGGCCGGTGAGTGCGTTCTTGAAGATCTGCTCGAACCCGAGGAATTTGATGATCGACAGATTCACCGAAGGGTGGAAGCGCAGACCGCCCTTGTACGGGCCGAGGACGGAAGAGAACTGGATGCGGTAGCCCCGGTTGACGTGCAGGTGTCCCTCGTCGTCGACCCACGGGACACGGAACATGATCTGCCGCTCCGGTTCGACGACGCGATCGACGATGCCGGCATCCACGAATGCGGGATGGGCCTCCAACACCGGGGCGATCGAGTGGAGGACCTCGTGCACCGCCTGCTGGAATTCAGGCTCGTGCGGGTTGCGGGACAGGACGGAGTCGAAGACACCACCCACAGCAGCGGGCAGGGCGGAGAGGGTTTCGGGCACGGTGGAGCTTTCTGCCGGGAACGTCGGACGGGATCCAAGGGACCCCGGTTCACTGTAGCGCCGGGTGTGGGACGCGCCTTGTGGCCGGCCTCACCCGGTGTTCTGCAGGCCCGCCGAGACGCCGCTGACCGACAGCAGCAGCAGGCGCTGCCACTCGGTCGGCGCGTCGCCGGCGGATTCCCCGGCGCGGAGCACGCGGAGGGCACGCAACTGCAGCAGCGACAGCGCGTCGACGTAGGGGCTGCGCATCTTCACTGCCCGCTGGAGCACCGGCTTTCCGGCGAGCAGGCCGTCGCCGCCGGTGATGCGCACGATCCAGTCGTGCGTGAGATGCATCTCGTCCATCACCAGGTCGGCGAGGTCGTCGCGATCGCCGAGATCGAGGTAGCGCCGCGCGATGCGGCGGTCGGCCTTGGCAAGGCTCATTCCGACGTTGTCGATCACCGTGCGAAAGAGCGGCCAGTCTGCGTACGCGCTCTGCAGCAACGCTTCGTCGCCGACGGCGTCCAGTGCCGTGCCGAGGCCGAACCAGCCGGCGAGGTTGATGCGCGCCTGCGACCAAGCGAACACCCACGGAATCGCGCGGAGGTCCTCCAGGGACTCCACCGACAGACCGCGTCGCGCCGGGCGCGACCCCAGAGCCAGCAGACCGATCTCCTCCATCGGGGTGACGGTGGCGAACCACTGCGCGAACCCCGGGTTCTTCACGAGCGAGAAGAAGCGCTCACGCGACGCGGAATCCATCGCCCGCGCCACCGGCGCGAAGCGCTCGGCCGCCTCGCGGTTGCGCTGCTCGATCGACGGCGACGACGCCAGCAGCATGGCCGCCGCGACCTGGTCGATGTGTCGCATGGCGATCGCCGGGTCGCCGTAGCGGGCGAAGATGACCTCGCCCTGTTCGGTGAGCTTGAAGCGGCCGTCGACGGAGTGCGGCGGCTGCGCGAGGATCGCGGAGTTCGCCGGTCCGCCGCCGCGCCCGAGCGCTCCGCCGCGACCGTGGAAGAGCGTCAGATGGATGCCGGCATCCTGCGCCCAGGCCGCGATCAGCGCCTGCGCTTCGTAGAGTGCGAGGTTGGCGGCGACGGGTCCGACGTCCTTCGACGAGTCGGAGTAGCCGAGCATGACCTCGAGTCGTCGATCGGTGGCATCCAGTCGCGCGGCGAAGTCCGGGTGCGAGACGATCTCGGCCATGATCCCGGGAGCCGCCTGCAGATCGGCGAACGTCTCGAAGAGCGGGATGACATCGAGCACCGGGGCGATGCCGCCGGGGCCGACGGCGAAGCGGGAGAGCTCGTGGACGGCGGCGAGGTCGGCCGCGGACTGCGTGAACGACACGATGTAGCGACCGGCGGCGCGTGGGCCGAACCGGCGCTGCACCTGGGCGATCGTGCGGAACACCTCGAGCACCTCCTCCGCCGTCTCGCTCAGTGCTCCGCCGGCGCGGCACTCCTCGAGCACCTTCGCGTGGACCGCGGAGTGCTGGCGGACCTCGAGCTCGGCCAGGTGGAACCCGAAGGTCTCCACCTGCCACAGCAGCTGCTGCAGATGACCGTACGCCTGGCGCGGAGCGCCGGCGGAGACGAGGGAATCCTGCACGACGCGGAGGTCGCGGAGGAGGTCTTCGGGGTCGCGGTAAGCCAAGTCGGCGTCGCGCTTGCGGGTGGCGGTGATCCGGCGGGTCAGCAACAGCATCACGCGCTTGTGCGGCTCGCCCTTCGCGCGCTTGCCGGCGTCGGCGGCGCCGTCTTCGTCGCTCGCGGCGAGGCGCTGCGCGAGGGCGCTGAGCGCCGCGCTCGGGGGAGTGGTGTCGGCGTCGAGCGTCAACCCCTTCGCGATGCGGCCACTGGAGCGCTCGAGTCCGAGGAGGATGTGCTCGGACGCGATCGACGCCGCCTTCTTCGTCACGGCGGCGGTGACGAACGGGTTGCCGTCGCGGTCGCCGCCGACCCAGGTGCCGAGGCGCACGAACGGGCGGATGACGGGCGCTCGGCCACCGGCCGCGGGACCCTGCAGGGCGTCGTCGACGCGGCGGTACACGTGCGGAACGGCGGTGTACAGCGTCTCGTCGAAGACCGCCATGATCGCGCGCACCTCGTCGACCGGCGTCGGCTTCTCGGCGCGCAGCGGCGCGGTGCGCCACAGCGTGTCGATCTCTTCCAGCATCCGGCGCTGGGCGCGGCGCTCATCGGCGCCTCCCCGCAGGGACGCGTCATAATCGCTCAGCAACGTCACGAGCCGGCGGATGCTGGTGGACACCGCACGGCGCCGCGCTTCGGTCGGATGTGCGGTGAACACCGGGTGGAAGCGCATGTTCTGCAGTCGCTGCAATGCCGTGTCGTCGCCGACCTCCGCAGCCAGGCGGACGAAGGCGGCCGCGACGGAGTCGGTGGCATCCTCCCGCTCCGGACGCCCGTCGCGCTCGCGCAGCACCCGCACGCGCTGGTGCTCCTCGGCGAGGTTCACGAGGTGGAAGTACACCGTGAATGCGCGCGCGACCTCGTCGGCGCGCTCGACGGAGAACGACTCGGCGATCGCCGCGGCCCGCTCGAATGCTTCCGGCGACTCGTCCGTGTAGGCGGCGATGGTCGCCTGACGGAGGCGCTCGACATCCTCGTACAGGCCGGCGGAACCGCTTTCACGCAAGACGCGGCCGAGGAGCGACCCGAGCATGCGGACGTCCGCGCGCATCTTCTCGGGGAGCTCCTGCTCGGCATCGCCGCGGCCGACAAGGTCGATGGCTTCGGTACGGGTGAGTTCGGGCATCCCTCCACGCTAATGGCCCGGTGTTACATACATGTCACGGCTACAGTCGTGCGCGGTGTGCCAGAAGTCTGGTCGGCGGGGAGGATGCCGTGCGAACTGGCCTTCGCCGCCGTCCCCGGCATCCGGGATCAGGCGACGATCGGTGTACTGGCGAGGTCCGGCGTGTCGCTCCTTCTGGCGGCGGGGCTCGTATCCTGGCGGGCATGGCATCACCGACGGATCCTCCACGCGACCTGAGCGAGACCGACGCGCTGCGCCGCGCGGCCGAGACGATGCGGGCGGTGCGGGAGCGGTGCGTGTGGTCGCGCCGGATCACCCACGACGACCTCCTGCCTTACCTCGTAGAAGAGAGTGCGGAGCTCATCGACGCCGTCGAGGTCGGCTCGCGCGCCGATCTGCGTGAAGAGCTGGGGGATCTGCTCTGGCAGGTGCTCTTCCACGCGGCGATCGCCGCGGAGGATCCGGACGACCCGTTCGACATCGACGATGTCGCCGCGGGGGTGTCCGAGAAGATGATCCGCCGGCATCCGCACGTCTTCGGCGATGCCGTCGCGACCACGCCCGAGGAGGTCCTCGTGCACTGGAATGCGGCGAAGGCCGCCGAGAAGCACACCCGCCGTTCGGTGCTCGACGGTGTCTCGCCGCACATGCCGTCGTTGTCACTGACCGCGAAGCTCCTGTCCCGCCGCGCGGCCCTCGCACCTCAGCCCGCGAGACACCGTCCCCGCGCCGAGACACATGATGCCCCGCGGCGTCTCGGCGCAGAATCGGTGTCTCGCGCGGAGGCGCCGGAGAGCGAAGCTGAGCTCGGGCAGGCGCTCGTCGGGCTCGTCGCAGTGGCGCGGGAGCGCGGGTGGGATGCCGAGCGGGCACTCCGCGGCGCCATCCGCGGGCTCGAGGACGACATCCGCGCGGCCGAGGCCGACTGACCTGGAACAATGGCACGGTGGCATCCGTGAACCCGCCGCGCGGCATGCGCGATTTCCTCCCCGCCGACAAGGCCCGCCGCGAGCGCGTGCTCGCCGTCATCCGGGAGCGCTATCGCGCGCACGGCTTCGACGAGATCGAGACCCCCGTCGTCGAGGAGTACGCGCGCCTGCACGCCGGCATCGGCGGCGACAATGAGAAGCTCGCGTTCAACGTCCTCAAGCGGGGACTGGATGCCGGCGCCATCGCCGCCGGCGCCGATGACCCCGCCGCCCTCAGCGACCTCGGCCTCCGCTACGACCTGACCGTGCCGCTCGCGCGCTTCTACGCCAGCCACCGCGCTGAGCTGCCTAGCGTCTTCCGCTCGATCCAGATGGCGCCGGTGTGGCGCGCGGAGCGCCCGCAGAAGGGTCGCTACCGCCAGTTCGTGCAGTGCGACATCGACATCATCGGCGACGCCTCCGGACGCGCCGAGGCCGAACTCCTCGTCGCGAGCCTCGACACCCTCGACGCCCTCGGTCTCGAGGGCGGCTCGATCCGCATCAACGACCGCCGCGTGCTCGACTGGATGCTCGATTCCTTCGGCTTCACCGCGGAGGAGCGACCCGGAGTGCTCATCACGATCGACAAGCTCGACAAGATCGGCCCGGAGGGGATCGTCGCCGAGTTGCGCGGGCGCCAGGCGACGGAGGCCGCCGTCGATGCGTTCGAGTCGTTCCTCCGGCGCCCGCAGACGATGGAGTACCACCCGTACGGTGAGCGCCAGATCCGCAAGGCGCTCCCCGAGGGGGCGCCCGACGAGATCGTCGCGCACCTCGTCTCGATCGGTGCGGCCGTGGCGGCATCCCGCCCCGGCGACGAGGAAATCCCGCTCGCGTTCGATGCGTTCCTCGTGCGTGGCATGGGGTACTACACCGGCACGATCTTCGAGCTCGCCCACCCGAGCGTGACGTACTCCCTCGGCGGCGGTGGTCGCTACGACGGCATGATCGGCCGCTTCCTCGGCCAGGACGTGCCGGCCGTCGGCTTCTCGATCGGTTTCGAACGCATCGTCGATCTCCTCGGCGGGGGAGAGGATGCCGCCGCATCCGCGATCGTTGTCGTCCATGACCGTGACGTTCCCGTGGCCGAGCTCGTGGCGCTGAAAGCGACGCTTGTGGCCGAGGGGTATCGCGTGCGGCTCGAGCAGCGCACCAAGAACCTCACGGCGCTGCTGGAGCGCGCCGCGGACGACGGCTACCGTTCGTTCGCGATCGTCTCCGCCGGCCGGACGCGGGCCGATCTCGACATCAAGCCCCTGTCGTAGTGTCAACATTTGCTTGACGGGGGTGGGGTGTCACAGCGCATCGCGCACCCTTCGCCGCATCACCCTCGTGTCGGTTGTCACCTTCGCCGTCGGGGCGATCACCGTGCTGTGCGGGATCGGCCTGGACTGGGGTGGATTCGGCGGCGGCATGGCGATCGGTGCCGGCGGTGGCCTGTGCCTGGTCGGGGCGTACTTCGCGGGGTTCGCCAACGGCTTTCGGCGGGGGCCGGGCGCCGGGGCGTCCTGGTTGCCCAGTCGCGGCACGGCCGAATGAGTGATCTGGCCGACGCCGTCGGGCGGGCCGTCGTCGAGGCGGCCGAGGTCTCGGGCGACAGCCTGGAGCTGGATGACCACCTCGCCCTCGTCGCCGCGAGCGCCCGCGCCGAGGAAGCCGCGCGCGCGCTGTTGCATCGCTCGGTGTCGGCCGCCCGCGCCGGCGGAGCCAGTTGGGCGGTGATCGGTGGCGAACTGCGCATGTCCCGCCAGGCGGCGCAGCAGCGCTTCGGCGCGGCCTCGGCGCCCGCCGCGGCGGAGGCGTCACGCGACGGTGCCGGCTCCGCGCCGGAGGAGCGCTGGCTGGGTCCGGTGACGGCCTTCGACGAGATGTCCGAACTCGATCTGGCCGGACGTGCGGGGTGGCGCACAGTCGAGGTCGGCCTGTTCACCCATCGCATGGTCCGCACTCCGACGCAATGGGCGCATCGCCGCATCCTGTGGCGCGCCTCGCTCGCCGGCGAGCTCGCGGAGGGCTGGGTCGTCGGCTGCCGTGCGTTCCCGTGGATCTATCTCGTGCGCGACCTCGGTGTCGCCGCGGAGTGAGCGAAAGTGTTCTAGTTGTTATAGAATAGGTTCATGCTCCTTCGCATCGATCCGCACAGCGGTGTGCCCCTGTTCGCCCAGGTGGCCGCGTCTGTCCGCGCGGACGTGGCGGCGGGGCGATTGCGGGTGGGCGACCGACTCCCGGCAGCCCGCGACGTCGCGAAAGCCCTGGACATGAACGTGCACACGGTCCTGCGTGCGTACCAGCTGCTCCGCGACGAGGGACTCGTCGACATGCGGCGCGGCCGCGGAGCCGTCGTGACCGAAGCGGCCGGGGCGATCGCCGACCTGCAGGACGATATCCGCGCCCTGCGTGTGCGTGCGCGGGCGCTCGGGCTCTCGCCCGACGCGCTGGCATCCCTCCTCCGGGAGGACGACGAGAGGAACACCGATGACCGTTGAGACCCGCCCCGTCCGGAGATTCGTGTGGGTGGCACTGATCCTGCCCGCCGTGATCGTCGCGATCGGCGTCGTCATCCAGGCGCTCGTGCTCCCCACGCTGCCGCACCCCGTCGCCGTCCACTGGGGCCTGTCCGGACAGCCGAACGGCTTCGGCCCCGCGTGGCTCATTACCGTTCTCACGGTGGGCGTCGGACTCGGTCTTCCCGTGCTGATCGCGCTGAGTGCGCTCGCGAGCCTGCGACGCGGTGACCGCGGCGTCACCTATCGACTCCTCGGCGCGGTGGCGCTCGGCTCTGCGACCCTGATGAGCGTGCTCGGCACGTCGACGCTGCTCCTCCAATCGGGGCTGGCGGATGCCGCCGCCGGGCCGTCGGCTCTTCCGGCCCTCCTCGGCTCGTTCGGGGCGGCCGCCGTCGCCGGCCTGCTGGGCTGGCTGCTGCAACCTCACGCGCCGTGGCGTCCCGACCACACGCTGCCGGTCGATGCCGTTCCGCTGGCACCGGGGGAGCGCGCTGTCTGGCTGCAGCGGGTCACGATCGCGCGCAGCGGCGCGGTCGTGCTCATCGCCACGCTCGTGCTCATGATCGTGCTCACCGTCGTCACGACAACTGTGTCCGCCGACCCGTTCGCGACCTGGGTCCTGGTCGGTGTCACGGTGCTCATCGTGGGACTCGTCGTCACGACCCTGGCCTTCCACATCCGGGTGGACGAAGAGGGCCTGAGCATCAACTCCGTGGTCGGCTGGCCGCGGGTGCATGTGCCGCTGGACGAGGTCGAGAGCGCCGCCGTGGTCGAGGTGAACCCGATGGGCCAGTTCGGTGGGTGGGGCATGCGGTGGGGACCGGCGGGGTTCGGTGTCGTGCTGCGCACGGGCGAGGGCATCGAGGTGCGCCGCCGCGGCGGCAAGACCCTCACGGTCACCGTCGACGATGCCGCCACCGGTGCGGCGCTCCTGAACGCGCTCTCCGCCCGCGCGCCGCGGTGACACCGGTTGACGCACGCGGCCGACCCCGGTTTGCTGGCGTCATGACCGAGCTCACTCCGGATGCCGCGCACGCCGTCGACCGCTATCTCACGCGGACCCTGATCGGTTCGGATGCCGCCCTCGATGACGCCGTCGCCGCACAGCGCGACGCCGGCCTTCCCGACATCGAGGTCGCACCGACCGGCGGCAAACTCCTCCATCTGCTGGCGCGGCTGAGTGGCACCCGGCGCGTCCTCGAGATCGGCACGCTCGGCGGATACTCGACGATCTGGCTCGCCCGAGGCCTTCCGGACGGGGGCAGCGTGACGACGATCGAGGCGGATGCGCAGCACGCCGCGGTCGCCCGGGCGAGCATCGACCGCGCGGGTGTGGGCGCACAGGTCGACATCCGCATCGGCATCGCCGCCGATGTGCTGCCGACCCTCGCCGGCGGCGAACCGTTCGATCTGGTCTTCATCGACGCCGACAAGGAATCGAACACGATCTACCTCGATTGGGCGGCGCGTCTGGGCCGGCCGGGCACCGCGGTCATCGTCGACAACGTCGTCCGCGGTGGACGAATCGCCGACCCCGCCGACGACAGCGCACAGGTCGCCGGGGTGCGCGCCGGGCTCGAGATGCTCCGCGACGATCCGCGGTTCGATGCGACGGCGCTGCAGACCCTCGATGCGAAGGGATGGGACGGAATCGCTATCGCGATCATCGTTTGATCCGGTCATCTGCCTGTGGGGACGGCATCCACTTCACTAGACTCGCAGACGGACCGACGACGCTCCGAGAATCATCCTCCACAAACAAGGAGTCCCCTGTGGCATTGATCGAGGCTGTAGGCGCACGCGAGATCCTGGATTCGCGTGGCAACCCGACCGTCGAAGTGGAGGTGCTCCTCGAGGACGGAATCGTCCAGCGGGCCGCCGTCCCCTCCGGCGCATCCACCGGCGCGTTCGAAGCGTACGAGCTGCGCGACGGCGACAAGAGCCGGTACGGCGGAAAGGGCGTGCTCAAGGCCGTCGCCGCCGTCATCGACGAGCTCGGCCCGGCGATCGAAGGCGTGGATGCCAGCGAGCAGCGCGTCATCGACGAGATCCTGATCGAGACCGACGGCACCGAGAACAAGTCGCGTACCGGCGCGAACGCCATTCTCGGCGTGAGTCTCGCGGTCGCGAAGGCCGCCGCCGACAGCGCCGACCTGCCCCTCTTCCGCTACCTCGGCGGACCGAACGCGCACATCCTGCCCGTTCCGCTGTTCAACGTCATCAACGGCGGCTCGCACGCCGACAACGGCATCGACATGCAGGAGTTCTTCCTCGCGCCCATCGGTGCGTCGACGTTCGCCGAGTCGCTGCGCTGGGGCACCGAGGTCTACCACGTCCTCAAGGGCGAGCTGCTGGCTGCCGGTTACGCGACCGGCCTCGGCGACGAGGGCGGGTTCGCCCCCGACCTGGGGAGCAACCGCGAGGGCCTCGACTTCCTCGTGAAGGCGATCGAGAAGGCCGGCTTCGCCGTCGGCACCGACATCGCCCTCGGCATGGACGTCGCGGCGACCGAGTTCTACAACGACGGGAAGTACCGTTTCGAGGGCAAGGACTGGTCGGCCGAGCAGCTCACTGACTACTACATCGAGCTCGCCGACGCGTACCCCATCGTCACGATCGAGGACGCCCTCGACGAGGACTCCTGGGACGAGTGGGGCGCGCTCACCGAGAAGCTCGGCAAGAAGATCCAGCTCGTGGGCGACGACCTGTTCGTCACGAACCCGTCGCGTCTGGCGAAGGGCATCGACCTCGGCGTCGCCAACTCGCTGCTGGTGAAGGTCAACCAGATCGGCACGCTCTCCGAGACGCTGGATGCCGTCGACCTCGCGCACCGCTCGGGTTACACGTCGATGTTCTCGCACCGCTCCGGTGAGACCGAGGACACCACGATCGCCGACCTCGTCGTCGCGACCGGCTCGGGCCAGATCAAGAGCGGCGCGCCCGCTCGGAGCGAGCGCGTCGCGAAGTACAATCAGCTTCTGCGCATCGAAGAAGAACTGGGTGACGCGGCTGAATTCATCGGTCGCCGCGCCTTCCCGCGCTACAAGGCGTGACGCGCGACGACTGAACGAGAAGGGGGAGCCGTGCAACGACCGACGGCTCCCTCTTCCGCTGTCCGGGCGCCCTCGCCCCAGCGCACTCCGGTGGATGTGCGCGAGTGGGTCGGCGGCATCCGGTTCTCGGCGTTCACCGGCATCATGCTGGGGCTCGTCGTGCTGGCTGTCTTCACCCTCGTGCCCACCGTCGGCACCTACATCGACCAGCGCCAGCAGATCGCCGCACTGGAGAATTCCGTCGAGGTGAGCACGGAGGAAGTCGCCGCGCTCGAGGCCGAGCGCGAGCGGTGGGCCGACCCGGCCTACGTCACGTCGCAGGCGCGCGCGCGGCTCTACTACCAGAAGCCCGGCGAAGTGGTCTACCTCGTCGACAACGATCTGCCCGCGTTCGCCATCCCGCAGGAGCAGGCCGCCGTGAGCGACGACGTCGAAGAGACCCGCAACGACTGGGCGTCGCAGTTCGTCAGGTCGCTCACGGGCGCCGGCCTCGCCCAGTCGGTGAGCGCCCCCTCCGACTGAGCGGTCAGGTACGACCGGTACCCTGGGAACGTGCAGCACCCGACTCTCACCCCCGCGTCCGACGTCGACCTGGACGTCATGCGCGAGCAGCTCGGGCGCCCGATGCGCGGGGTCGTCGGCATCGCGGCGAGATGCGTCTGCGGCAACCCCACGGTGGTCGCGACCGAACCGCGTCTGCCCGACGGCACGCCGTTTCCCACGTTCTACTATCTGACCCACCCGGGTGCCACCGCCGCGATGTCGGCGCTCGAAGCAGATCAGGTCATGAAGGAATTCGCCGACCTGCTGAGCGACGACGACGTCGCTGCGGCTTATGCCGCAGCACACGTCGCCTACCTCGCCGACCGCGCGGTCTACGGCGACGTCCCCGAGATCGACGGGATCTCCGCCGGCGGAATGCCGACTCGCGTCAAGTGCCTGCACGCGCTCGCCGGGCACGCCTTGGCGGCGGGTCCGGGGGTCAACCCGATCGGCGACCTCGCGCTCGAGCGCGGCGACTGGTCGCCGACGCGGTGCACGTGCGCGACACCCGGCACCGGAGCGGCGTGAGGGGCCGCCTCGCGCGCGTCATCGGCGCAGCCGCCGTCGTCGTCGCGTGTGCGACGGGAGCGGCCGTCGTGCCCGCGCCGGAGATCCCCGATCAAGTTGTGCCGACCGTCGCGCCCGATCCGGTGCGCAGCGCCCAGTACTGGCTCGACGAGTACGGCGTGCGCGACGCATGGAAGACGACGAAAGGCGCGGGCACGACGATCGCGGTGATCGACACCGGGATCGGGCGGGGTCCTGTGGAGTTTTCCGGCGCCGTCGCCGGGGGAGCGGACTTCTCGGGCGTCGGCTCGAGCGACGGCCGCACGCCGGTCGGCGCCGTCGATTCCAGCCACGGCAGTTGGGTCGCGTCTCTGGCGGCCGCCCGCGGCACGGGTGCCGAGACCGGCATGATCGGCGTCGCACCCGAAGCGGAACTGCTCGCGATCTCGGTCGGCTTCGGGTCGGCATCGTCCGTCCCGTTCGTCGAGCAGGTCGCCGACGCGATCAGATGGGCCGTCGACCACGGCGCCGACGTCATCAATCTGTCGTTCACGACCAACACGCTCACGTGGGACCGGGTGTGGGACGAGGCCTTCCTCTACGCGTTCGAGAAGGATGTCGTGGTCGTGGTCGCCGCGGGCAACAAGGGCACCGGCACCGAGCAAGTGGGCGCGCCGGCGACGATCCCGGGCGTCCTGACCGTCGGCGGCGTCAACCGGGCCGGCACCGCGAGCGAAGAGGCATCCACCCAGGGGATCACGATCGGCATCTCCGCACCGAGCGAGAAGCTCCTCGGGGTCTCGCCCGACGGCACCCTCGTCGAGTGGAACGGCACGAGTGGGGCCGCGCCCATCGTCGCCGGCATCGCCGCGCTCGTCCGGTCGGCGCATCCCGACATGGATGCCGCGAACGTCATCAACCACATCATCAAGACCGCGCGACCGGCCGCCGGCGCCACGCGGGTGCGCGATCCGCTGTACGGCTACGGGCTGATCAACGCCGCCGCCGCCGTCACGGCGTCGCTGCCCGAAGTGTCGGTGAACCCGATGGGGGATCTCGCCGACTGGATCCGGCTGTACCGCCGCGCGGAGTCGACCCCGCAGCCGAGCGAGAGCGCCGTCGTCGTGGAGGTGCCGCCGCTGCCGCGCGCCGACGCACCCACGCGCGGCACGCCGCTGCTGCCGAGCGCCGACACCCTGCGTTACGGCACCGCGCCGCTCGTGGCGGGTACCTTCGCGGCTATACTGGTCGCGCTCGGTGTCACCGCTGCTGCCCGGCGCATTCGATCGGCGCGCGCTCCGCGCAGTCCGAGCCGTTGACCTAGGAGTCCTTCCACCTGTGAACAGCACCGCTACCCGTACCGTGCCCAAGATCCTCGTCGTCGGCGGCGGTTACGCCGGCTTCTACACGGCGTGGAAGCTCGAGAAGCACCTGCGTAAGGGTGAAGCCGAGGTCACGATCGTCGACCCGCTTCCCTACATGACCTACCAGCCGTTCCTCCCGGAGGTCGCCGCCGGTGAGATCGAGGCGCGCCACGTCATCGTCGGCCACCGCCGTCACCTCAAGAAGACGCGCGTCGTCACGGCGAAGATCACCGGCATCGACCACGCCAACCGCACCGCGACCGTGACTCCCGCCCAGGGCGAGCCGTGGCAGGAGACGTACGACCAGATCGTCGTCACCGCCGGCGCCGTGTCGCGCACGTTCCCGATCCCCGGTATCGCCGACAACGCAATCGGTCTCAAGACGATCGAAGAGGCCGTCGCGATCCGCGACCGCATCCTCACGAACTTCGAGCGCGCCTCCAACCTTCCGGCCGGCCCCGAGCGCGATCGCCTCCTGACGGTCGTCGTCGTCGGTGGTGGCTTCGCCGGCATCGAGGTGTTCGCCGAGACCCGCGCCCTCGCCTCGTCGCTGCTGAAGGACTACCCGCAGCTGCGCTTCGAAGACACGCACTTCCACCTCATCGAGGCGATGGGGCGCATCATGCCCGAGGTGTCGCTGCCGACGAGCGAATGGGTGCTGAAGGACCTCGCCAAGCGGGGTGCCAACGTCCACCTCGACACGCAGCTCACCGGCGCCATCGACGGCAACGTCGAGCTGTCGACCGGCGAGACGATCCCCACCGACCTCATCATCTGGACCGCCGGTGTCATGGCGAACCCCACGGTCGTGCGTGGCAGTGACCTGCTGGTCGAGGAGCGTGGCCGCATCCAGACCCGCGCCGACCTGCGGGTCGGCACCGCCGACGAGATCACCGAGGGCGCGTGGGCCGCCGGTGACGTCGCCGCTGTGCCCGATCTCACCGGCAAGGGTGTGGGCGGATACTGCGTGCCGAACGCGCAGCACGCCGTGCGTCAGGCGAAGCTGCTCGCGAAGAACCTCGTCGCCGTGCTGCGCGGCGAAGAGCCCCGCGAATACATCCACAAGAACCTCGGCGCCGTTGCGGGCCTCGGTCTCTACAACGGTGTGTTCCAGTCGGGCAACATCGCGTTGAAGGGCTTCGTCGCCTGGGTTGCGCACCGTGGATACCACGGCCTGGCGATGCCGTCGTGGGAGCGCAAGTTCCGCGTCGTCGGCGACTGGTGGCAGAACTTCTGGCTCGGCCGCGACAACGTGTCGCTGCAGACCGTGCAGAACCCGCGCTACGTGTTCGAAGAGTTCGCCGCGCGTCCGCGCCCGGCGGCTCCCGCCGAGCCCGTCTCGCCGCCGATTGACCCCAAGTCGGTCGCCGCTGAGAAGTCGGGCGACGCCCCCGTCGCCGAGAAGGTGCCCGCTGATGCGGCTCCGGCCGAGAAGGCTCCGGCCGCCAAGAAGCCGGCCGCGAAGAAGCCGGCCGCCAAGAAGGCACCCGCCGCAGGCTGACCGACCGTGTGACGAGCCCCCGCCTCCTCGGAGCGCGGGGGTTCGTCGCGTCCGGGCGTCGGGCGGCTAGCCTGGATGCACGCCCCCGTAGCCCAATGGCAGAGGCAGGCGACTTAAAATCGCTTCAGTGTGGGTTCGAGTCCCACCGGGGGTACAACGGCTTGGTGACTCGCAGTCCGCGAAGTATTGACGGATGCCGGGCGGGGTACCGGCGCGAGCCGGCGCCCCGCCCGCAGTCCCAGCACGGCTGACACTCGGTGTCACCGTAGAATGGGCACGCCGCAAAGGAGTGCGCCCATGAGTCTCGACCTGCTGGCCCCGACCGCCGTCACCACGACGGAGCCGTGGGCCGATCCCGCCGCCTATTGGCGCGCGCGCACCGACGCGATCGCCGACCTCTCCGGCCCTGTCGCGACGATCGACCTCGACGCACTGCGCTTCAACGCGCTCGACCTCGTCGTGCGCTCGAGCGGCGTTCCCATCCGCGTCGCGAGCAAATCGATCCGCGTGCCCCAGGTGCTCGATGCCACCCTCGACCTCGCGGGCTTCGCCGGCATCCTGGCGTTCACGCTGCCCGAAGCGCTCTGGCTCGCCGAAACCCACGACGACATCGTGCTCGGCTACCCGAGCGTCGACCGTGCGGCGATCGCCGCGCTGGCCGGCGACGCACGCGCCGCGGCGCGCATCACCCTCATGGTCGACGATCTCGCGCAACTCGACCTCATCGACGCCGTCGCGCCGCCGGCAGAGCGGCCGGTGCTGCGCGTCGCGATCGACGCGGATGCCTCGTGGCGCGCCCCCGGGCTCGGTCACATCGGCGTGCGCCGTTCGCCCGTGCACGACGTCGGAGAGGTCACACGGCTCGCCCGCGCGATCGCGGCGCGGCGCGGCTTCCGCCTCGTCGGACTCATGATGTACGAAGCGCAGGTCGCCGGTCAGCCCGACGACGCCGGCGCGGATGCGGCCGTCATCCGCTGGATGCAGCGCCGCTCCGTGCAGGAGCTCACCGACCGTCGCGGGGCGATCGTGGCGGCCCTCCGCGAGATCGCGACGCTCGAGTTCGTCAACGGCGGCGGCACGGGCTCGCTCGAGACGACGGCGGCCGACCTCGCCGTGACGGAGACGACGGCGGGCTCGGGCCTACTCGCCGGGCACCTGTTCGACGGCTACCGCGCGTTCTCGCCGGCGCCCGCTGCGGCCTTCGCGCTCGAGGTCGTGCGCAAGCCCACCGCCGACATCGTCACGGTGCTCGGCGGCGGGTGGATCGCGTCGGGCCCGCCGGTGGCGTCGCGTCAGCCCCTGCCGGTCTGGCCCGCGGGCCTGGTCACCCTCGGTCGCGAGGGGGCGGGCGAAGTGCAGACACCTCTGCAGGGCGAGGCGGCCAGACGGCTGAAGGTCGGCGATCGCGTGTGGTTCCGCCACGCCAAGAGCGGTGAGCTCGCCGAGCGCGTCGACCGCTATCACCTCACCTCCGGCGCGACGCGCGTCGGCGAGGCCACGACGTATCGCGGCGAAGGGAAGAGCTTCCTATGACCAGGCCCGGCGGCACGTGGCAGAACTGGGGCCGCAGCGAGAAGGTGCGCCCGCAGACCGTGGAGTACCCCTCCACGGTCGAGGCGGTGCGTCGATCGGTGCGCTCCGCGGCGGCACGTGGCCGGCAGGTCAAGGCGGTCGGCGCCGGGCACAGCTTCTCCGGCATCGCGGTCGCCCCCGGTACGCTGCTCGAACTCAGCGAGTTGCAGGGCATCGTCGCGGTCGACCGTGAGCGCGCGCGGGTGCGGATGCTCGCCGGCACCCGCCTCTACCGCCTGCCGGCGCTGCTCGCGCCCTACGGCCTCGCCATGACGAACCTCGGCGACATCGACCGCCAGTCGATCTCCGGCGCGATCTCGACCGGTACGCACGGCACCGGTGCCCGCTACGGCGGCATCTCGACGCAGGTCGTCGCCGCCACGCTCGTGACGGCCGACGGGGAGCTGCTCACCGTCGACGAGAACGACAACGCCGACCTGCTGCCGGCGGTCGCCCTCGGCCTCGGCGCCCTCGGCATCCTGGTCGACGTCACGATCCAGTGCGTGCCGGCGTTCACGCTGCACGCCGTCGAGCGCCCCGAACCGCTCGACGAGGTCGTCGACGACCTCGTCGCCCGCAATGACGCGGCCGACCACTTCGAGTTCTACTGGTTCCCGCACACCGACCTCGCCCTGACGAAGACCAACACCCGCGGTGCGGCGGATGCGGCGACGGCGCCGCTCGCGCCGGTCGGGAAGTTCGTCGACGACGTGATCGTCGGAAACGGTGTGCACCAGCTCGTCTGCAGCGCCGGCCGCGCGGCGCCGGCGCTCATCCCCGCCGTCAACCGCCTCACCACAAAGGTGTGGGGTGATCGGACCTTCTCCGACGCCTCGCATCGCGTCTTCACGACCGCGCGTGGCGTGCGCTTCCGCGAGATGGAGTACGCGGTTCCCCTCGAGCGCCTCGGTGACGCGTTCCGGGCCGTGCAGCGCCTCATCGCCGAGCGCGGCTGGCGTGTCGAGTTCCCGATCGAAGTGCGCGTCGCGGCAGCAGACGACCTCTGGATGTCGACGGCGAGCGGCCGCGCGAGCGGCTACATCGCCGTGCACCGCTACTGGAGAGTCGACCCGACGGAGTATTTCGGCGCGATCGAGGAGATCCTCCTCGCCCACGACGGCCGCCCGCACTGGGGCAAGATGCACACGCTGGATGCCGCGGGCCTGCGGCAGCGCTACCCCCGCTTCGACGAGTTCACGGCGCTGCGCGACCGGCTCGATCCGCAGCGCGTCTTCCGCAATCGCTATCTCGACCGCGTCCTGGGTGAGTAAGGCCTGGGAGTGGCCCTCCCGGCGCTCGGGCGCCCGGCCCGCGCGGATAGGATGATTCCACACTCGAGGGGAGCGCTATGGAATGGCTTGTTCCGGTCCTGATCGTCGTCGCACTGGTCGTCGTCGCAGGGATCTACCTCTGGGCGACCTACAACTCGCTCGTCGCGTTGAACGTCCGCGTCGACGAGGCGTGGAGTGACATCACGGTGCAGCTCAAGCGTCGCGCCGACCTGCTGCCGAACCTCATCGAGGCGGTGAAGGGCTACGCGGCGCACGAGAAGGCGGTGTTCGAGAACGTCACCCGCGCCCGCGCCGAGACGCTGTCGGTGGCCTCTCCCGCCGAGGCGGGCGTCGCCGAGGGCCACATGCAGCAGGCGCTCAAGTCGCTGTTCGCGGTCGCCGAGGCCTACCCGCAACTGCAGGCGAGCCAGAACTTCCTCCAGCTCCAGCAGGCGGTCGTCGACACCGAAGACAAGATCCAGGCATCCCGCCGCTTCTACAACGGCGGCGTGCGCGAGCTCAACACCAAGGTCAAGGTCTTCCCGAACAACCTCTTCGCCCGCAATCTCGGGTTCTCCGAGCGTGAGTTCTTCGAGGTCGTCGATGGCGCTGCGATCGCCGAGCCGCCGCGCATTCAGTTCTAGACTCGGGGGATGACCGGCCCCGACGACAAACCCCGTGGATCGCTGCTCGACGCGATCCGCCACAAGTCGGTGACCACCACGACCGAGATCGGCTCGACCCTGCCGCACGGGCTGCGTGTCGCGACCGCCTACTCCTGGCGCTTCGTGGTGATCGCGGCCGCACTGGGGATCTTCGTGTGGCTGATCATCCAGCTGAAGCTCCTGGTGATCCCGCTGCTGGTCGCCATCCTCCTCACGGCGCTGCTGTGGCCGGCGTTCACGTGGATGCTCCGGCACCGCTTCCCGCGCTGGCTCGCGATCGTCATCTCCGTCATCGGCACGGTCGCGATCATCGGCGGTCTGCTGTGGCTCGCGATCTGGCAGATCACGCGGCAGTGGGGGAGCGTCCAGACCCGCACGGGCGAGGCGGTCGCGCAATTCCGCCAATACCTCATCGACGGTCCGCTACACCTCACGGCGGTGCAGATCGACGACCTGCTCGCCGAAGCGGGCACGTTCCTCCAGCAGCAGGCCGATCTGCTGTGGTCGGGCGCCCTCGCGGTCGGATCGACCCTCGGGCACGTGCTCACCGGCGTCGTGCTGACTCTCTTCATCCTGCTCTGCACGCTCGCCGACGGCGGCGGCATCTGGCGCTGGGTCGTGCGCCTCTTCCCACGCGCGGCGCGCGGCGACGTCGACGGTGCGGGCAACGCCGGCTGGAAGACCGTGGTGACCTATGCCCGCACGCAGCTGCTGGTCGCCACGATCGATGCGATCGGCATCGGGCTCGGCGCGTTCCTTCTGGGTGTGCCGCTGGCCATCCCGATCGGCGTGCTGGTCTTCCTCGGCGCGTTCGTGCCGTTCGTGGGTGCCGTCGTCACCGGCAGCCTCGCGGTGTTCCTCGCGCTCGTCTACAACGGCCCCTGGATCGCGCTCTGGATGCTCGTGATCGTGCTCGCCGTGCAGCAGATCGAGGGGCACATCCTGCAGCCCCTGCTGATGGGCTCGGCCGTCAAGGTGCATCCGCTCGCCGTCGTTCTCGTCGTCGCCGGCGGCGCGATGGTCGCCGGCATCCCCGGCGCCCTCTTCGCCGTGCCGCTCGCGGCATTCGTCAACGTCGTCGCCGTCTATCTGTCGCAGCGTCGACACGGCGGCGCCACACCATTCCGCGATGACGCGCTCATCTGGAGCACCGTCCCGCGCAGCAGGAGGAACCCCGCGTGACCACCATCGACCTGGCGGAATTCCACGATGCCGCCGCCGCTCTTCAGGGTGTCATCGTGCGGACCCCGTTCGACGTCTCCGAACACCTCTCCGACGTGCTCGGTGCACCGGTGTACCTCAAGCTCGAGAACCTGCAGCGCACCGGCTCATTCAAGATCCGCGGCGCGACCTATCGCCTCTCGCGGCTGACGCCCGAGGAGCGCGCCCGCGGCGTCGTGGCGGCCTCAGCCGGCAACCACGCGCAGGGTGTGGCGCTCGCGGCGCAGAAGCTCGGCATCGCCGCGACGATCTTCATGCCGCTCGGCGTGCCGGTGCCGAAGCTCCTCGCCACGCGTGGCTACGGCGCGGAGGTCGTGCTCGAGGGCGCGACGGTCGAGACGCCGCTGCGTCTGGCGGCCGAGTTCGCCGAGCGCACCGGAGCGGTTCTCATCCACCCGTTCGATCACCGCGACATCATCGTCGGGCAGGGCACGCTCGGGCTCGAGGTCTACGACGATCTGCCCGAGGTCGAGACCGTGCTGGTCGGCATCGGCGGCGGCGGCCTCATCGCCGGCGTCGCGGCCGCGATCCGCGCGCGCGCCGAGCGCGACGGGCGCACCGTCCGCATCATCGGCGTGCAGGCGGAGAACTCCGCCGCGTACCCGTCGTCGCTCGCGGCGGGGGAGCCGCTGCAGGTGTCCACCACCCCGACGATCGCCGACGGCATCGCCGTCGCCCGCCCGGGCGACATCCCGTTCGCCGTCATCAGAGACCTCGTCGACGAGGTCGTGACGGTCAGCGACGACGACATCGCGCGGGCGCTGCTGGTGCTGCTCGAACGCGCGAAGCAGGTCGTCGAACCCGCGGGCGCCGTGGGTGTCGCCGCCATCCTCGCCGGCAAGGTCGCCGCTCAGGGCCCGACGGCCGTGATCCTCTCCGGCGGCAACATCGATCCGCTGCTGCTGCAGCGCGTCGTCGCGCACGGCCTCGCGGCATCCGGGCGCTACATGACGCTGCAGATCCCGCTGCCCGATCGGCCCGGCCAGCTCGCGCGAGTGTCGGAGCTGCTCTCGGTGGCGGGCGCGAACGTGATCGAGGTGCTGCACACGCGCCACGGCCACGGCCTGCAGATCAGCGAGGTGATCCTGCAGCTCAGCGTCGAGACGCGCGGCGCGGAGCACCGCGCCCACGTCATCTCGGTGCTCGAAGAGGCCGGCTACCTGCCGCGGGTCGTGGAGGACTGAGCCTCTACTGGCCCGTGTAGGTGGCGACCGAGACGATCTCGACCGTGATCTCGCGGCCGTTCGGTGCGGTGTACGACGCCGTGGCACCCTCGGCGAGCCCCAGGATGGCGGCGCCGAGCGGCGAACCTTCGCTGTACACGTCGAGTTCGGAGTCGGCGGCGATCTCCCGGCTGCCGAGGAGGAACACCTCTTCGCCGCCCGCGACGATCGCGGTGACGACGGTGCCGGAGCGGACGATGCCGTCGGCTTCGGGCGCCTCGGCGACGACGGCCTCCTTCAGCAGCTGCGCGAGGGTGCGGATGCGCGCCTCCTGCTTGCCCTGCTCGTCCTTCGCGGCGTGGTAGCCGCCGTTCTCCTTCAGATCGCCCTCTTCGCGCGCGATCTCGATGCGCTTGGCGATCTCTTCGCGCCCGACGGTGGACAGCCGCTCGTATTCGGCGGCCAGACGGTCGTAGGCGTCTTGCGTGAGGAAGGTCTCAGCGGGAGTGGACACGTCGTCTCCTGATCCGTGTGCAGGCGTGGCGGGCACGCGCGGGCGATAAGCCAAACGCCCCGGCATCAGCCGGGGCGAGAAGGTGCCGCCAGCCTACGGGATCCAGCAGGAGGTGACCAAACCGGTCGTCGCCTCGGCGGTCGTGCGCAGCGTCTCGCGGAACGCGCGGCTGTGCTCGTCGGATGCCGGGTACTCCACGACCCGCCAGCCCACGACGCCGTGCTCGGTGTCCTGCGCTTCGAGGGCGCACGCCACCGGAACGCCGGTGCGGACGGTCAGCTGAAAATCGACGGTCACCGTCTCCGCATCCACGACCGCGAACCCGGTGGTGTCGACGTCGACGCTGTCGACGGCGGAGGCGACCGTCGTCCACGCGAGGTAGCCGACGGCGCCCGCCGCGAGGACCCCTGCCACCACCCAGCCGAGGCGCCGTGAACCACGCCGGCGACCGTAGCGATCGTCGAGCAGCTCCTGCGTCGCGGCGGATGTCATGGGCTTCCCGTTCTAGGCTGGACTTCCAGGCTAAGCGCTCTGCGCGGAACGGAAGAACGCATGGACACCCTGACGCGAGCCCTTCTCGTCGCGACGGACTTCTCGACGCCGACGCCGCGGGTCTCCGTCGATCCCGACACGGTCACCCCCGGGTTCGCCGGCTTCGTCGCGATCGCCGTGCTCGCCGTCGTTGTGGTGTTCCTGCTGATCGACATGCTGCGCCGCATCCGCCGCGCCGGCTACCGCGCCGACATTTCGGCCTCACTCGACGCCGAGGAGGCCGAAGCGCAGGCGCGCGAGCAGGCTCGAGACGCCGAGCGCGCGACCGACGTCGACGATCAGGACGTCGATCCCCACCGCTGACTCAGCCGGGAAGGCCGAGCGACGGCGACAGCGGATCGAGAGCGATCAACAGGCACGCCGTCCAGTGGCAGAGGAACGCGAGCACCGTGCAGACGTGGAAGATCTCGTGGAAGCCGAAGTGGCCGGGCCACGGGTTCGGGCCCTTCACCGCGTACACGATCGCGCCCCCGGTGTAGAGCAGTCCGCCGACGATGACGAGCACCATCATCACCACGTTGGCGTGGAAGAGATCGACCATGTACATCACCGCCGCCCAGCCGAGCGCGAGGTAGAGCGCGACGTACAGCCAGCGCGGTGCGCCGATCCAGAAGACCCGGAAGAGGATGCCCAGTAGCGCCCCCGACCACACCAGGATCAGCAGCAGCGTGCCCTTGTCGGGCGGCAGAGCGAGCACGGCGATGGGCGTGTAGGTGCCGGCGATGAGCAGCAGGATGTTGGCGTGGTCGATGCGCTTGAGTACGGCCTTGGTCTTGGGGCCCCAGTCGAAGCGGTGGTAGAGCGCCGAGTTGCCGAAGAGCAGGAGCGACGTGGCCATGAACACCGCGGCCGCGGCTTTGGCCGGGCCGCCCTCGGCGACGACGATCAGCACGATGCCCGCGGCGATCGCGACCGGGAAGGTCGCCGCGTGGATCCAGCCGCGCCACGACGGGCGCTTCTCGGCATCCGCCGCGGCCTCGAGCAGGGGAAGCTGGGGCATGTCGGCGCTGGGATCGGATGCGGCGGGGGTCACGCCCGCGAGCCTACGCCCGGTCGCATTCCGGGGCGTTCATACCCTTCGCCTCCGCCCGCGATAGCGTAGGAGCGTGACACCGACGGGCGCGGACGAGGGCAAAGGGCTGCTCTACCGTCTCTACAGTTCGCGGCTGCGCCGCCAGGTGACGCCCGAGACCGTGCCGCATCACGTCGCGATGATGATCGACGGCAACCGCCGCTGGGCACGTCAGGCCGGTTACCACTCCGTCGCCGACGGGCATCGGGCGGGCGCCGCCAAGATGCACGAGTTCCTGCGCTGGTGCGATGACCTCGGCATCCGGGTCGTCTCGCTGTACCTGCTCTCGACCGACAACCTCACCAAACGCGATTCGCAGGAACTGTCCGACCTGATCGAGATCATCGCCGAACTCGCCGACGAACTCTCGCACGAGCCCGGGTGGCGCGTGCAGCACGTCGGGCGCGCCGAGATCCTCCCGCCCGACCTCGCCCGGGTGCTGCGCACGGCGGCGGAACGATCGGCAGGCAACACCGGTCTGCACGTCAACCTCGCCGTCGGCTACGGCGGACGCAGCGAGATCGTCGACGCCGTGCGCAGCATCATCGCCGCCCACCAGGGCCAGGGCGGGTCGCTGGAGGAGCTCGCGGCGAGCCTGACTCCCGAACAGATCGGCGAGCACCTCTACACCGGTGGGCAGGCCGATCCCGACCTGGTGATCCGCACGTCGGGGGAGCAGCGCCTCAGCGATTTCCTGCTGTGGCAGTCGGCGCACTCCGAGTTCTACTTCGTCGAAGCGCTCGGGCCGGACCTCCGCGAAGTCGACTTCCTCCGCGCGATCCGCGACTACGCCACACGCGATCGCCGCTACGGCGGCTGAGGCCGCCGCGCCCCCGCGTGCGAGAATGGGGGACGTGAACCACCTCGAGCCGTATATCGACTCTTTCGATGCCGCTCCGGGATACCTCGACTGGGCCTCGTTCGGGCCGCTCTCGCCGAGCGTCCGCGCCGAACTGAACGGCGACGCGGAACTGCTCGGATCGGGCCGCCGCTCGAGCATCGACCTGGTCTCCGAGCGCGTCGACGAGGCGCGCGGGCTGCTCGCGCGGATGCTCGGCGCCGCGGCGGACGAGGTCGTGTTGCAGCCGTCGACGACGCACGGGCTCGCCGCCGCGATGTTCGGACTCGAGGGGACGGTCATCGTCGGCGCTCAGGACTACCCGAGCGCCCGCGTGAGCGCGCACCGCGCCGCCGCGGCCCGCGGCGTGCTGACGGTGCGCGAGCTCTCGCCGTGGGACGGCATCGTCACGGTCGACGACGTCGTGGAGGCACTCACCGACGACGTCACGGCGGTCGCCCTCAGCCTCGTCGACTTCCGCACCGGCGCCCTCCTCGACCTCGCGGCGATCCGCGAGGCGATCGGCGACCGCCTCCTCATCCTCGACGCGATCCAGGGCTTCGGCGTCGTCGATGCCCCGTGGGATGCCGCCGATGTCGTCACGGGCAACGGCTACAAGTGGCTCCGTGCCGGCCGCGGCGCCGGCTTCGCGCGCTTCTCGGCCCGGGCGTGCGAGCGCATCGCCCCCGTGCTCTCCGGTGTCTCCGGCATGGCCGGCGATCCGCTGACCCTCGGCATTCCCGACACCCTGCCGGGAGCGGCGGCGTACTCGATGTCGCCGACCGATCCGCTCGCCGCCTCGCGGCTCGCGACCGCGCTCCGCGAAATCGAGGATGCGGGAGTCGCCGCGGTCGCGGCAGAAGTGCGCGCCCGCGCCCGCGACGTCATGAACCTCGCCGACCGCTACGAAGTGCCGGTGCTCACGCCGCGTGCCGAGCACGCCGGCATCGTCACCCTCGAGCCGGTGCCGCAGGATGCCGCCGCCCTCGCCGCGGCGCTCGCCAACCACGGCGTGACCGTCACAGCGCGCGGCACGACGATCCGCGTCGCGGTGCACGCCGGTACCGGCGCCGACTCGCTTCTCCTCCTCGGCGATGCCCTCGCCGATGCGGCATCGCGCCGCGTGACGGCGCTCGACTTCGCGCGCGACGAACTCGAAGCCGACATCCTGCTGCCCGAGATCGATGCGGCCACCCTCGACGTCGTCGACCGTTTCGTGCACGATGACGAGTACGTCGAGGACGAGGACGACGACGACACCGATGAGGACATCGTCATCGCGATCGTGGACGACACCCACCCGATCCAGAATTAACATTCCGGCAACCTTCGTGCGGCGTGTCGAAGGGTGTGTCGCACGGGGGCCGGACGTACGTTCTTCTCATCGGGCAAGGCGCCCGGTCGAGTCGGCCTCTCACTGACTCGTGGCTCGTGGCCGACTCGAAATGTGCCGGGTGAATCACCTGGGGCGGGAGTGGGTTGTGACCACCAGAGCAGCACAGCAGAACCAGACCGGACGCGGCGAGGAGACCCTCGCCGATCAGGATCTGCGGACGTACGTTTTGGACACCTCGGTTCTGTTGAGCGATCCGCGGGCGTTCTTCCGCTTCGCGGAGCATTCCGTCGTCGTCCCGGTCGTCGTCGTCACCGAACTCGAGGGCAAACGCCACGACCCCGAGCTCGGCTACTTCGCCCGCCAGGCGCTGCGCCACCTCGACGGCCTCCGCGTCGAGCACGGCCGCCTCGACTTCCCGGTGCCGGTCGGCGAGGGCGGCACGCTCCGCGTCGAACTCGCCAACACCGATCCGTCGATCCTGCCGCAGGGTCTGCGCCTCAGCGACAACGACACCCGCATCCTCTCCGTCGCCATGCACCTCGCCCAGGACGGGCAGGAGGTGACGGTGGTCTCCAAAGACCTCCCGATGCGCGTGAAGGCGGCCTCCCTCGGCATCCACGCCGAGGAGTACCTCGCCGAGCAGGCCGTCGATTCGGGCTGGACCGGCATCGCCAACCTCGACGTCTCCGGTGACGACATCAGCGACCTCTACGAGAGCGAGGTCGCGGCGAGCGACGATGTGCGAGGCCTCCCGGTCAACACCGGACTCGTCATCCACTCCGAGCGCGGCTCGGCGCTCGGGCGTGTGGTCGGCGACGGCGAGTACAAGCTCGTGCGCGGCGACCGCGACGTGTTCGGGTTGCACGGCCGTTCGGCCGAACAGCGCATCGCGATCGACCTGCTTCTCGACCCCGAGGTCGGCATCGTCTCGCTCGGCGGTCGCGCCGGCACCGGCAAGTCGGCCCTCGCCCTGTGCGCGGGCCTGGAGGCGGTGCTCGAGCGCCAGCAGCAGAAGAAGATCATCGTCTTCCGGCCGCTGTTCGCCGTCGGCGGTCAGGAGCTCGGATACCTGCCGGGCGACCAGAACGAGAAGATGGGGCCCTGGGGTCAGGCGGTCTTCGACACGCTGGGCTCGGTCGTCTCCGGCAACGTGCTCGAGGAGGTCGTCGCACGGGGGCTGCTCGAAGTCATGCCGCTCACGCACATCCGCGGACGCTCGCTGCACGACGCGTTCGTCGTCGTCGACGAGGCGCAGTCGCTCGAGCGCAACGTGCTGCTGACGGTGCTCAGCCGCATGGGGCAGAACTCCAAGGTCGTCCTCACGCACGACGTCGGTCAGCGCGACAACCTCCGCGTCGGCCGCCACGACGGTGTCGCCTCGGTCATCGAGACGCTCAAGGGTCACGGCCTCTTCGGCCACGTGACGCTCATGCGCTCCGAGCGCTCGGCGATCGCGGCCCTGGTCACCGATCTGCTGGAGCAGGGCGAGCTCAGCTAGTCCGGCAGCGGCGGGGGCTACTCCCAGCGGTAGCCCTCGCCGCGGACGGTCACGATGTGATCGGCGCCGAGCTTCGCGCGCAGATAACGCACGTAGACGTCGACGACGTTCGAGCCCGGATCGAAATCGAGACCCCAGACGGTGCTGAGCAGCACTTCGCGGCTGAGGACCTCGCCGGGGTGTCGGAGGAACTGCTCGGCGAGGGCGAACTCCCGCGCCGAGAGGTCGACGTCCTTCCCTGCCACGCTCGCGTGCCGGGCCAGGATGTCGAGCGAGACATCGTCCTGCGTGAGGTTGACGGTGAGCGCGCCGGTGCGCTCCCGCAGCCGCGAACGCACGCGGGCGAGCAGCTCGGCGACCGAGAACGGTTTGGCGACGTAATCGCTCGCTCCGGCATCCAGTCCCTCGACGGCATCGTGGGCGGAGCTGCGGGCGGTCAGCATGATGACCGGCATCCGCTCGCCGGCCGCGCGCAGCAGGCGCAGCACTTCGAAGCCGTCCATCGTCGGCAGCCCGACGTCGAGCACGATGAGGTCGATGTCGCCCTGCTGTGCGCGTTCCAGCGCGTCGGCGCCGTCGTCGGCGACGACGGTGTCGAAGCCCTCGGCGGTGAGAGATCGGGTGACGAGTGAGACGATGTGCGGTTCGTCGTCGACGACGAGGATGCGGGTCATCCGGAGGCCTCTCGCTGGAGTACGACGTCGCCGGCACGGATGGGCGTCGGAAGGCTCGCCCTCGTGCCGATGGGGATCTCGATCGTGAAGGTGGCGCCGCCGCCGGGGGTGTCGGCAGTCGCGCAGTGACCGCCGTGGGCTTTGGCGATCGTGTCGACGATCGCGAGGCCCAGCCCCGATCCGCCGACCGAGCGTTTGCCGGCGCCGCGGTCGAAACGGCGGAAGATGCGGTGCCGCACGGCCGGCGGGATGCCGGGACCGTGGTCGCGGACCCAGAGTTGGGCGCCGGAGGCGTGCAGCGCGCTGCCGAGCTCGATGGGAGTGCCGGCGGGGGTGTACTTCGCGGCGTTGTCGGCGAGCTGCAACCACGCCTGGAGCAGGCGGTCGCCGTCGCCGCGGATGACGCCGTCGGCGCTCTGCTCGGTGCTCCACGCGTGCCCCGGGATCACCGAGACCAGCTCGGAGATGCGCTGTGTGAGCACCGCGAGGTCGACGTCATCTACCTGCAGATCGCTCTCGGCCGCGGCGAGCAGGTCGATGTCGCCGATGAGGCGCGTCATCCGATCGAGCTCGGCGATACCGAGCTCCCGGATCGCGGCGACGTCGTCGCGGTCGGCGGGATCCATGATCTCGAGATGTCCGCGCACGATCGTGATGGGCGTCTTGAGCTCGTGGCGCACGTCGTCGAGCAGCCGCCGCTGCGCGTCGAAGGCGCCTTCGACCGGCTCACCGCCGAGCGGCGCGGGTGCATCGTCGAGCAGCACCCACACCACGATCGAGGTGACCCCGAGCGTCACGAGGGCCAGGGCGACGTAGACGGCCACCGCCGCCGCCGGCATCTCGACGCCGGTGAGGATGCTGATGAGGCCGACCGCCAGCGCGGTGGCCGCGAACCCCGCGCCGACCACCGCCAGGACCAGTCCCAGCATGCGTGTACGCCGCGAGGGCGTACCCGGCATCCGCTTCACGGTCTGATTATCACCCCGGGTGGGTCATGGAGAGGAGATCGAGTTTTTCGTCGAGCTGCGCCTCGGTCAGTTCACCGCGCTCGACGTAGCCCAGGTCGATCACGGCTTCGCGCACCGTGATGCCCTGGGCGACGGCGTGCTTGGCGATTTTGGCGGCCGCTTCGTAGCCGATGAGCTTGTTCAGCGGGGTCACGATCGACGGCGACATCCCGGCGTAGGCCGCCGAGCGCTCGAGGTTCGCTTCCAGTCCGTCGACGGTCTTGTCGGCGAGCACGCGCATCGAGTTCGCGAGCAGGCGGATCGACTCCAGCAGCGCCGTTCCCATCACGGGGATCGCGACGTTCAGCTCGAAAAGGCCCGACGCGCCCGCCCAGGCGATCGTCGCGTCGTTGCCGACGACGCGCGCGCAGACCATGAGGGTGGCTTCGGGGACGACCGGGTTCACCTTGCCGGGCATGATCGACGAGCCTGGCTGCAGGTCGGGGATGTGCAGTTCGCCGAGGCCCGTGTTGGGGCCCGAACCCATCCACCGGATGTCGTTGTTGATCTTCGTGAGCGAGACCGCGATCGTGCGGAGGGCCCCGGACGCCTCGACGAGCGCGTCACGGTTGGCCTGTGCTTCGAAGTGGTCTTTCGCCTCGGTGATGGGCAGCTCGGTCTCGTCGACGATGAGCGCGATCACCTGCTGCGGGAAGCCGAGCGGCGTGTTGATGCCGGTGCCGACGGCCGTGCCGCCGAGCGGCACCTCGGCCACGTGGGGGATGACGGCCTGCACGCGCTCGATGCCGAGGCGGATCTGCCGCGCGTAGCCGCCGAATTCCTGCCCGAGGGTGACCGGGGTGGCATCCATCAGGTGCGTGCGGCCGCTCTTCACGGCCGACTTCCACAGATCGGCCTTGGCCTCGAGCGCCACGGCGAGGTGGTCGAGGGCGGGGATGAGGTCGTCGATCAGCGCCTGCGTCACGGCGAGGTGCACCGACGTGGGGAAGACGTCGTTCGACGACTGCGACGCGTTGACGTGGTCGTTGGGGTGCACGGGCGAGCCGAGGTCGGCGCTGGCGAGGGTCGCGAGCACCTCGTTCATGTTCATGTTCGACGACGTGCCGCTGCCGGTCTGGTAGACGTCGACGGGGAATTGGTCGGCGTGGCCACCGGCGATGATCTGGTCGGCGGCGCGGGCGATCGCATCGGCGATCGCACCGTCGAGGGTGCCCAGCGCCTTGTTGGCGAGCGCGGCGGCCTTCTTGATGCGCGCGAGCGCGATGACCTGCGCGGGGTCCAGGGGAGTGCCCGAGATGGGGAAGTTCTCCACGGCGCGCTGGGTCTGCGCGGCGTAAAGCGCGTCCTTCGGGACACGGACCTCACCCATCGTGTCGTGTTCGATGCGGTATTCGGTGGCGGCGGTCATTGCGGTCACGTCCTTGTTTCGTTCGGAGGGGTTCAGGCGTCGAGTCCGACCATCACCTGCGGGATGGTCGTTCCTTCGCCGAGGCGGTAGTTCGCGCCGACGATGGCGAGGCGGCCGGCCTCGACGGCGTCGGAGATGAGACGCGACGAGGCGAGCAGGTCGTCGACGGTGTTCTTCAGGTGCTCGCGTCCCACCTCGACGGGGTCGAGTTCGTGGGGGTCGGCGCCGGGGGAGCGGCGCAGCACGGTGCGCGCGGCCGGCACGATCTTCGCGATGAGCCGCCAGATGTGGGATGGCAGTTCAGGGGCGTCGAGCGCCGTCGAGTCGATCGCCGCGCGGACGGCGCCGCACTCGTCGTGCGCCAGCACGATCACCAGCGACACGTCGAGCACGGCGACGGCGTACTCGAGGCTCGCTATGGCGGAATCCGACGCCACCTGGCCGGCGTTGCGCACGACGAAGAGGTCGCCGAGACCCTGGTCGAAGATGATCTCCGCCGCCAGACGCGAGTCGGAGCAACCGAACAGCGCGGCGCGCGGGGTCTGCGAGTGCGCGAGTTCGGTGCGGCGCTCGACATCCTGACGCGGGTGGCGCGGCGAGCCCGACACGAAGCGTTCGTTGCCCTCCCGCATCTCCTCCCAGACGGCGGTGGGATCGGGACGCACTGCGCTCACGGGGTGTCCTTCCGAAGATCGCGGATCTGATCGGCCACGCCCTCCGCCGCGCGGGCGGCGGTGGCGGCGCTCGTGGAGCCGTAGATGAGCACAGTGTCGGCGCCGGCATCCGTCGCCAGAGCGTACGAGACTCCGGCTGACTGCGCGGCGCTCGGGATGGCGTACTCGTCCCACTGGATGCCGGCTACCGTCACGGTGCCGGTGGGAGCGAGTCCGCCGAGGGTTTCCGAGGCCCACGTCGGAGCGGCATCCAGCCCCTGCGCGATGCGCACGAACCCGGTCGGCGGCGCGTAGACGACCCGCCACATGCCGGTGCCCTCGAGACGGGCGGAGTTCGCGCGCCACTCGTCGGGCACCTGCGGCACGAGGAGTTCTCGCCCGACGGAGGCTTCGGCGCTCTCCGCGGCGGCGGCAACGTCGGCGGGAGCCGGTTCGGGAAACGAGCCGCGCGGAACGCCGAACGCAATCACCGCAACGACCGCGAGGGTCACGAGGAGGGCGACGATGAGGTTCTTGAACGTCTTGCTCGACCGGTAGGCGGCCGAGGAGGCGGCCTTGCGGTCGGCGGTCTCGCCGGCGGTCTCGGGACGGCCGAGTTCCGCGACGACGCGCGGACCGCTGGCCATCACGACTCCGCGCCGGTCGGTCGGGACGACTCGAGCAGCTCTTTCGCGCCGCGCAACCACTCTTCGCAGCGGGCCGCGAGGGCCTCGCCGCGGCTCCAGAGGCTCAGCGACTGCTCGAGCGTCGGCGCACCCTGCTCGAGCTCCGCGACGACGCGCACGAGCTCATCGCGGGCCTGCTCGAACGAGAGGCTCGCGACGTCGGCGGGGGTGTCGCTGCTCATGTGTCCATCCTAGAGTCGCCCGGCGACGCGCTCAGGCGTCGCCCTCGGCGACGGCTCCGTCGGAGCGCGCCGCGAACGAGCCCTCCGCCACCGTCACGACAACCGGTGTGCCGGCGGGCGCCTGATCTGCGCGGCGCACGATCACGCCGTCGCCGATGTGCGCGATCGCGTAGCCGCGGTCGAGGGTCGCGCCGGGGGAGAGCGCCCGCAGCGACGCACGGAGCTCCGTCGCTTGCCGGTCGGCGGCATCCATCCGACGCGCCAGCACGTCGCGCCCCCGCGAGCGAAGGGTCCAGAGCTCGTGCGTGCGGGTCGTCAGCAGCGACTCGGGCGAACGCAGCACGGGGCGCGTGCGGAGTTGTTCGAGCTGCGCGATGTCGTGGGAGATGCGCTGGGTGAGGCGCGTGCGGGCGCGGGAGCGCAGCTGGTGCACGATCGCGCGCTGCTCGGCGACGTCCGGCACGACCTTCTTGGCGGCGTCGGTCGGGGTCGACGCCCGGAGGTCGGCGACCTCGTCGAGGAGCGGGTGGTCGTTCTCGTGCCCGATGGCCGAGACGACGGGGGTGGATGCCGCCGCCACCGCGCGCAGCAGCTTCTCGTCGCTGAAGCCGAGGAGGGTCTGCGGGTCGCCGCCGCCGCGGGCGATGATGATGACGTCGACGTCGGGGTCGGCATCGAGCTTCGCCAGCGCGGCGAGGGTCTCCGGCACACAGCGATCGCCCTGGACGGCCGCGTGGATCGTGCGGAAGCGCACGTGCGGCCAGCGCAGTTCGGCGTTGCGGTGCACGTCTTTCTCGGCGTCGCTGCGTTCACCGGTGATGAGGCCGATGACGGTGGGCAGGAACGGCAGCCGCTTCTTGCGGGCGGGGTCGAAGAGACCTTCTCCGCGCAGCTGCGTGCGCAGACGCTCGAGCTTCTCGAGCTGGTCGCCGAGGCCCGTGTGGCGCATCGACGACACCGTGAAGCTGAAATCCCCCGACTTGACGAAGTAGTCGGGCTTGACGCACGCGATCACCCGGTCGCCGCTGCGGATCGTATCGGGCAGGCGCTGGAGGGTGGACGACCACAGGCGGAAGGAGATCATGGCATCCGCGGAGGCATCCTTCATCCGCCCGAAGACGTGCCCGCCGCGTACGTTCCACGCCGTGATCTCGCCTTCGACCCACACCGAATTCCAGCGCTGCACGAAGTCGCGGATCGTCTCGTTGAGGCGTGCGACCGACGTCGGCGTCTCGGGTGAGGAGTCGCGGGGATGCACGGCATCCGGCGGCGGGATCTCTCCCGGCGCGCTCTCGAACGAGGTCATGGCGTCCTTCCCCCGCTCGTACGGCCTTTACACGGACGCGGGTCAATAGAATCGAGGGGTGAGCTCAACTGCCGTCCGACTTCCACTGCCGCACATTCCCGGCCCCCGGGGACGGCTTCAGGATAACCCGGTCTCCGGACACAAGAAGGTCCTCCTGGCCTCGCCGCGCGGCTACTGCGCCGGTGTCGACCGTGCCGTGATCGCGGTCGAGAAGGCGCTCGACCGCTTCGGCGCGCCGGTGTACGTGCGGAAGCAGATCGTGCACAACATCCACGTCGTCACGGAGCTCGAAGCCAAGGGCGCGATCTTCGTCGACGAGGTCGACGAGGTGCCCGAGGGCTCGCACATCGTCTTCAGTGCGCACGGCGTGTCTCCGGCCGTCGTCGGCGCAGCCGCCGACCGTTCCCTACAGGCGATCGACGCGACGTGCCCGCTCGTGACGAAGGTGCACCGCGAAGCGGTGCGTTTCGCGCGCGACGATTTCGAGATCCTGCTGATCGGGCACGAGGGACACGAAGAGGTCGAAGGCACCGCCGGCGAGGCGCCCGAGCACGTCACGATCGTCGGATCGCCCGAAGAAGCCGACACCGTCGAGGTGCGCGACCCGTCGAAGGTCGTGTGGCTGTCGCAGACGACCCTGTCGGTCGACGAGACCATGGAGACCGTGCGGCGCCTGCGCGTGCGCTTCCCCGAGCTGCAGGATCCGCCTTCGGACGACATCTGCTACGCCACGCAGAATCGTCAGGTCGCGATCAAGAAGGTGGCGAAGGATGCCGACCTCGTCATCGTCGTCGGCTCGGCCAACTCCTCCAACAGCGTGCGGCTCGTCGAAGTCGCGCTGGAGTACGGCGCGAAGGCGTCGTACCGCGTCGACTACGCCCACGAGATCGAGCAGTCCTGGCTCGACGGCGTGGAGACGGTCGGCGTGACCTCCGGCGCCTCGGTGCCCGAAGTGCTCGTGCAGGAAGTGCTCGCAGAGCTCGCCGGTGCCGGCTACGGCGACGTCGAGCAGGTGCGCACGGCCGAAGAAGACCTGCAGTTCTCGCTGCCGAAAGAACTGCGCACCGATTCCTCCGGACGCCTCGACGAGCGCGCCATGGGCGGCCGACGCTCGTGAGTTCCGACGCGCCGCGCGAGCGGCCGCAGTACGGCGAGTACGCGACCTACGACGAGCAGCAGGCCCTCATCCAGCACGTGCCCGCGGCTGCTCCCGCCGTTGCGCCGGTCGCGCCTGCGGCCCCGACGGCGCCGACCCCACGCCCGCGCACCGCCGATCGCATCGTCACGGTGGCCCTGCTCGTCTTCGGGCTCGTGAACGTCGCGACCACGGTGCCGGCGCTCATCGACTACAGCGGCTACGTCGACACCTTCCTGGGCACGCTGGGCGTCTCGGGAGAGCTCGCCGACCCGGCCGCGGGGCGCGCGTGGGGCATCGCCGCCGCGCTCGTGCTGATCGTCGGGCTGGTCTCCACCGCGTTCTTCTCGCGGCTCAGCCTCCTCCGCGGGCGCGTGACGTTCTGGATCCCTCTCGTCGGCGCGATCGTCTTCACGATGGCATCCGCTTTTCTCGCCGTCGTGCCGATCATGAACGACCCGGCACTGTGGAGCGCCATCCAGTCCGCCCTACTCTGACGCGGCGCTGGTCAGATCGCCGCCGCGAAACGACGGATGCCCCGACCCGACGGGCCGAGGCATCCTGAGGCGGAGGCGATCAGATGCTGATCGACTGGCCCGCCGAACCGAGCTGCTGGGTCGCCGAGACGACGCGAGCCGCCATCGCCGACTCGGCGATCTTGCCCCAGGCACGCGGGTCGTAGGCCTTCTTGTTGCCCACCTCGCCGTCGACCTTGAGCACGCCGTCGTAGTTCTGGAACATGAAGCCGGCAACCGAGCGGGTGAACGCGTACTGCGTGTCGGTGTCGATGTTCATCTTGATCACGCCGTTGGCGACCGCGAGCGCGATCTCCTCGTCGCTCGAACCGCTGCCGCCGTGGAAGACGAGGTCGAGGGGCTTCTCGCCGGTGCCGAACTTCGCCGCGATGCCCGCCTGGATCTCGCCGAGCAGTTCGGGGCGGAGCTTGACGCCACCGGGCTTGTAGACGCCGTGCACGTTGCCGAACGTGAGCGCGGCGATGTAGCGGCCCTGCTCACCGAGGCCGAGCGCCTCGACGAAGCGCGTGACGTCTTCGGTGGTCGTGTAGAGGGCGTCGTTCGAGCCCTCGTGCGCGACGCCGTCTTCTTCGCCACCGACGACGCCGATCTCGACCTCGAGGATCGCGTTGATCGCCTTCATGCGGGGGAGCAGCTGCTGGGCGATCTCGATGTTCTCGTCGAGGGTCACCGCCGAGCCATCCCACATGTGCGACTGGAACAGCGGGCCGCGGCCGGCCTTGACCTCTTCTTCGGATGCCGCGATCAGCGGCAGCACGAAGTCTTCGAGCGCGGGCTGGGGGCAGTGGTCGGTGTGCAGCGCCACTGTGATGGGGTAGTTCTTGGCGACCTCGGTCGCGAACTTGGCGAACGCGATCGCGCCGGACGCGCGACCCTTCACGGTGTGACCGGCGAAGTAGTCGGCGCCGCCGGTGGTGACCTGGATGATGCCGTCGGAGCCGGCTTCGGTGAGGCCCTGGAGCACGGCGTTGATCGACTGCGAGCTGGCGGCGTTGATCGCGGGGAAGGCGTAGCCGCCGGTCTTCGCGCGGTCCAGCATCTCGGCGTACTGTTCGGGTGTTGCGACGGGCATGTCTGCTCCTCAAGGATGCTCGGGTGGACAGGTGGGAGATGTCTCGGCCAGCCTAGCGAAGCGCGTGCCGCGGCGCGGCGCCGTGGCACGCGGACTCCGAGATGACGAGAGCGAAAGAATCGTGATTCCTTCGCGCATGCGTGCCGGAAACTTCGACTGCGGAGCGCGCCCGCGGCCTAGGCTGGCCCCATGGTGAGCCTTACTGCCGACATGAGTCCGCTGCATCCCGATCGCAACCTCGCTCTGGAGCTCGTGCGGGCGACGGAGGCGGCCGCGATCCGCTCGGTGCCGTTCATCGGGCGCGGGCAGAAGGAGCTCGCCGACGGTGCGGCGGTCGACGCGATGCGTGCGTTCCTCACGACCGTGAATTTCGACGGCGTGATCGTGATCGGCGAGGGCGAGAAGGACAACGCGCCCATGCTGTACAACGGCGAGCACGTCGGCACCGGGCGTGGTCCGCAGTGCGACATCGCCGTCGACCCGATCGACGGGACGACGTTGACCGCGGAAGGTCGCAACAACGCCCTGTCGGTGCTCGCGGTGGCCGACCGCGGGGCCATGCTCGACGCGTCATCGGTGTTCTACATGGACAAGATCGTCACCGGGCCCGCCGGTGTCGGCGTCGTCGACATCCGACTGCCGATCGGCGAGAACATCCGCCTCCTGGCGAAGGCGCTCGGCAAGCCCATCGACGAGCTCGTCGTCTCGGTGTTGAACCGGCCTCGCCACGCGCAGCTGATCGACGACATCCGCGCGGCGGGCGCCGGCACGCGTCTGATGAGCGACGGCGATGTCGCCGGCGGCATCAACGCCGCGCGCTACAACGCGCGCACCGACATGTGCGTGGGTATCGGCGGCAGCCCCGAGGGTGTGGCGACGACGTGCGCGATCAAGGCACTCGGCGGGCACATCCAGGGGCGCCTGTGGGCCCGTGATGACGACGAGAAGCAGCGCGGCATCGATGCGGGACTCAAACTCGACGACTACGTCTACGAGGCGGATGAGCTCGTCAAGGGCAGCAACACGATCTTCGTCGCGACGGGCGTCACCAACGGCGAACTCGTCGAGGGCGTGCGCCGATCCGGAGCGCATCACCTCATCACCGAGAGCGTCGTGCTGCGCGGCGCATCGGGCACGCTCCGCCGGATCCGCTCGGAGCACCTCGCCTCGAAGTGGCTCTGACGCGCCCGTAGCCGCGCCGCGCCGCGCCGCGCTGCGCGGGACAGCGCGCGGGTCTTCTGGCAGACTGTGACCTGTTGTCGACGAAGACACGTTCTTCGTCCATGGACTCGGGGGTCACATGTCTGCAGCACCCAACACACCGCGTACCGGTCAGATCGCCCTACCGATCGACCCGGCGCGACGGCCCGATGTGTTGCTGCGTCGTCGTCTGCCCGACGATCACCAGGTCAGCGCCTGGTGGATGATCGGGGCGTTCGTCTTCGTGTCCCTGGGTGTGGTGGCGCTCCTCAACCTCTTCCCCGGCTGAGCGGACTGCTCGCGCCGTCATCGTCGAGCCGCGCCCGCACATCACCCAGATCGGCGGTCACCGTCGTGAGCTCGGGCGCCGACAGACGTCGCGTGGCGACGTCGAGCGGCGCCGGTGCAGCCACCGCATCGAGCCGGGTGTCGTCGATGCCCGGAAACTTCCGGGCGGTGACGAGCACGCGTGACTCGAGCGAGGCTGCGAAGCGGTTGTAGCTTTCCACGGTGCGCTCGACGGACCGGCGGAGGTCGTCGGCGTGGCCGGCCAGCCCGCCGAGGCGTTGATAGAGCTCGTTGCCGAGTGCGAACAGCGTTCGTGCTTCGTCGGAGACGTCTTGCTGCGTCCACGTGTACGCCACCGTCTTGAGCACTGCCCAGAGATTCACGGGCGAGGCGAGGGCCACTCGGCGGCCGAAGGCGTAATCGAGCAGCGACGGATCTTCCTCGAGTGCCGCCGCCAGCAGCGACTCGCTCGGGATGAAACACACGACGAACTCGGGGCTCGAGGCGAGTCCTGCCCAGTAGGCCTTCTTCGCGAGCGCGTCGACGTGAGCGCGTACCGCTTTCACGTGCTTGTCGAGCAGCGCCTTGCGCCTGGCTCCCTCGGCGCCAGTCGCCGTGACGGGAATGGCGCTCGCTTCGAGATAGGCGTCGAGCGGCACCTTCGCGTCGACCGCGAGCGCCTTGTCGCCCGGCAGGCGGACGATGAGGTCGGGTCGCTGCGCTCCGGCATCCGCGTTCAGGGTGGCCTGCGTGTCGAAGTCGACGTACCGCGTGAGACCCGCCGATTCGACGATGCGGCGCAGCTGCGTCTCGCCCCACACGCCGCGCGCGGAGTTGGAACGGAGCGCGCCGGCCAGTGACTCGGTCGTGGTGCGCAGCGCCTCGTCGGATTCCTGCGCGCGGCGCAACTGCTCGGCCAGCGAACCGAACTGCTCACGACGCTCGCGCTCGAGCTCGTCGACCTTGCCCTGCATCGCCTGCAGCGTCTCCTGCACGGGCGCCAGCGCCCGCAGCACCTGCTGTTCGCGCCGGTCGCGCTCGTCGCGCACGGCGAGGTCTGTGCGAGCCTGCGCGCCGAGCTCCCGGGTCAGCGCGCGCTGCTGCTCGAGCTGGTCGGTGAGCGCGGCGCTGCCCGCTTCGGCGGCGGCGACGCGGCGGACGAGCTCGGTGCGCTCGCGCGCGGCGCGCTCGGCGACGCGGGCTGCGCCGCCGAACCACCCGGCGAGCAGACCCGCGAACAGACTGGCGACGGCCAGGGCGGTGACGATTGCGGCATCCATGGATTCATGGTGGCGCGGGCCTCCGACATCGCGCGCGGCATCGGGCCCGGATGTACCGATCTCCGGAGCATCGGCGGAGCAGCGCACGTGGACCCCCGTGATTGCGGGCTCGGCCGCGCGCCCAACCGCGAATGGTCCGGAGAACGGTACACGCCCGCGCCGAGAGCACCGGAAATCAGACCGCGACGGTCGCCCGGGCGGGGATCTGCGGCACCCGCACGCCCAGCAGCATCGCGAGCTCGACGACGTCCTGCGCGCCGGCGCGCTGCGCGGCGTCGATCATGATGTGCGCGCACGCGAGGGCGTCGGCCGCGGCGTCGTGGTGCGCGAAGTCGAGGAACCCCGCCGCCGCAGCCACGAACGGCAGGCGGTAGGAGGCGAGGTCGTACGTCTTCCGCGACACCTGCAGGCTGCAGACGTAGCGGTAGGGCGGGCATTCGTCGCCGGTCGCTTCGCACGCTCGGCGCAATACAGAGGTGTCGAATCCCGCGTTGTGTGCGACGAGCACGTCGTCGCCGATGAACGCGGTGAGCGCCGAAAGCTGCTCCGCCCAGCCGGGCGCCCCGACGACGTCGGCCGCGGTGATCCCGTGGATGCCCGTGTTCAGCTCGAAGAACACCTCGTGCCCGGGTGGCGGCTGGATGAGCCATCCCGCCGTCGCGACCACGCGGCCGTCGCGCACTCGGGCGAGGCCCACGGCGCATGCCGACGCGCTCGAGGAATTCGCCGTTTCGAAGTCGATCGCGGTGAAATCCAGAGGCACGTCTCCACTGTCGCCCCTCCAGCCACATGGATTCCGCAGGCGCGCCGCTCGGTGGCGCACGCAGGATGATCCGACGTTTCGCCGCCGATATCAATACGTTTCAGAACGCCTCGTCATCCGCCCGGCGTAGGGTGCCAGCATGGCGACACACGACGAGATGGCCACGAGCTTCGGCGCCGAATCCGGAGCCTACGAACAGGGGCGGCCAGGGTATCCGGACGAGGCGGTGGCGTGGCTGCTCGAATCGACCGGTCCGCATCCGCGCGTCGCCGACATCGGCGCGGGCACGGGCAAGCTGACCCGCGTCGTGCAGCGCTTCGCGGGGGAGGTCATCGCCGTCGAACCGGATGCCGGCATGCTCGACGCGCTCCGCCTCGCCGTGCCGGGCGTCGAGACCCTGATCGGCACCGCCGAGCAGCTGGACCTGCCTGACGCCAGTGTGGATGCCGCCGTCTTCGGTCAGGCGTGGCACTGGGTCGAGCCCGACGTGGCCTCGGCGGAAGTCGGCCGCATCGTGAAGCCGGGCGGCATCCTCGGGCTCATCTGGAACATCCGCGACGAGTCCGTCCCATGGGTCGCGCGGCTCACCGAGATCATGAAGGGCAGCCACGCGGAGGAGATGCTCGCAGCCGGACCGCCGCGCGTCGCCGCGCCGTTCGGTGAACTCGAGGCCCGGCAGTGGCACTGGAGCCGCCGGATCACCAGAGAACAGCTCACCGCGATGGTCCGTTCGCGCAGCTACATCATCACGGCATCCGCCGACGAGAAGGCGCGCATCGAACGCGACATCGCCGCGCTGTTCGACGAGGTCGGCGCGGTCGGTGACGCCACCGTCGACCTGCCCTACGTCACGCACGGCTTCCGCGCGCGCCGCGTAGACTGATATCCCGTGGCTCTTACCATCGGAATCGTCGGTCTCCCCAATGTCGGCAAGTCGACGCTCTTCAATGCGCTGACCAAGAACGACGTGCTCGCGGCGAACTATCCGTTCGCGACGATCGAGCCGAACATCGGCGTGGTGAACCTGCCCGACCCGCGCCTCGCGACGCTCGCCGAGATCTTCCACTCCGAGCGGATCCTGCCCGCCGCCGTGTCGTTCGTCGACATCGCGGGCATCGTCCGCGGGGCGAGCGAGGGAGAGGGGCTCGGCAACAAGTTCCTCGCGAACATCCGCGAGGCTGACGCGATCGCGCAGGTCGTGCGCGGTTTCGCCGACGATGACGTTGTGCACGTCGACGGTGCGGTCAATCCGCAGAACGACCTCGAGACCATCAACGCCGAGCTGCAGCTGGCCGACCTCGAAACCCTCGAGCGTGCCATCACCCGCTATGAGAAAGAGGTGAAGGGCCGCAAGCTCGACCCGGTGGTCCTCGAGACCGCGATTGCCGCGCGCGACGCCCTGCAGCGCGGTGAGCTGCTCTCGACCGCGAAAATCGACATCGCGCCGATCCGCGAGCTGGGGCTCTTGACCGCCAAGCCCGTCATCTTCGTCTTCAACGTCGACGAGACGGTGCTGACGGATGCCGCCCGCACCGCGGAGCTGGCCGCGCTCGTCGCGCCGGCGAAGGCCGTGTTCCTCGACGCGAAGATCGAATCGGAGCTCATCGACCTCGACCCCGAGGATGCCGCGGAGCTGCTCGCCTCGACCGGTCAGACCGAGTCGGGCCTCGACCAGCTCGCGCGCATCGGGTTCGACACGCTCGGCCTGCAGACCTATCTGACAGCCGGCCCGAAGGAGTCGCGCGCGTGGACGATCGGCAAGGGCTGGAAGGCTCCCCAGGCCGCCGGCGTCATCCACACCGACTTCGAAAAGGGCTTCATCAAGGCCGAGATCATCGGTTTCGACGATCTCGTCGCCACCGGCTCCGTTGCCGAGGCGCGCGCGAAGGGCAAGGCGCGCCTGGAGGGCAAGGACTACGTCATGCAGGACGGCGACGTCGTGGAGTTCCGCTTCAACGTGTGATCGGCCCCCGACTGATCTCCACGATCCGATCGGCGGCGACCTCCGCGCCGGAGGGCGCTGCGCGCAGGCGCACGCCGACATCCCGCGCTCGCGTGCGGACGTCCGCGTCGGCGAGCAGCCCTCCGACCGCGCGCCGGATCGTGGCGGGGTCGCTCCGCCGCGAGATCATCCGGCCCAACCCCGCGCCCCCGATGATCTCGCCGATGAGGCGCTGATCGGCGGTGGGATTGAGTGGCATGACCAGCAGCGGGATGCCGTGCGCAAGCGCCTTCATCGTCGTGGAGTGGCCGCCGTGTCCGACCACCAGCGCGGCGCCGGGGAGCACCTCGGAGTGGGGCACGTAGCCGCGCACCTGCACGTTCGCCGCCGGCGGCACGATTCCGAGGTCGTATCCGCCAGTGGTCACGATCGCCTCGACGGGCAGTTCCGCGAGCGCCGCGATGACGTTGCGGTATACCCGCCGCATGCCGGCCAGCGGCGTCGTCGAGAACGACACGATGACGCGGGGCACGCCCCCACCGGTGCCGACCGCGCCGACCTCGGTCGTGCCGGTCCAGGTATAACCGTCGAACTCAGGGTCGTCACGCGCCGGGTCGAGAGCGGCATCCGTGAGGAAAAGTCGCGCCGTTGCGGCACCCCAGAGGACACGCGGCGAGAATCCGAGCGCCCCGACGACGGCGGCCACCGGCCCGCGAAGGAACGCGCCCCGCCAGTACGCGGCGAAGGTGTGGAAGACCGCGACGACCGGCACGCCGCTGCGCAGCGCGCCCTTCAGGAGAGCGAGCGCCATGCAGTCGATGACGACGACGTCAGCCTGTCGCTCGCGGATGAGCTCGACGGTTTCGGCCGCCAGACGTCGGCTCAAGAAGATGCGCGCGAGGGTCGGGCCGAGCGGCTGCGGCGCGCCGGTGGCGTCGCGCTGCTGACTCCACGACACCCAGACTTCCTCCGGCGCGTCGTCGCCGCCTTCCACGAGTAGACCGGCGACCTCCACGTCGACGCCACGGCGGTGGAGGGCTCGGGCGACCGCCATGATCGGCGGGACGTTGCCGCCCAGGTTCGTACTCAAGAAGAGCACCCTCATGCGAGCACCCTAGCGAGGCGTGATGCCCGACGTCGAGAGATCGGCGCGCGCGGTCAGCCCCGTGACGGCGCCGCAGATGAATCCGCGCGACGCCCGATCGCGAGCCAGAGGGCGGCGCCGACGAGGGGCACGAGCAGCACGATGAGCAGCCATACCAGCGCCTGGGTGGCGGTCAGCCGCTTCGCCGAGCGGGCGAGGGAGACCAGCGTGATGAGCGCGAGAACCGCGACAACCACGGCGACGACCGACCAGACGACGTCGTATCCGGTGGGGAGGAGCGGATTCACCATGCCCCGACCCTATCCGGTGCGCAGCTGCGCGAGGATCTCGTGCGGGCCGGTGCCGGTGAACTCCGCAATGCGCTCGCCCGCCACGCGCAGCATGGAGAACTCCGCGACGTTGACATGCCGGCGTGTGGGCGCGACGCCGCGGAACGCGCCGACATGCTTGCCGCTCCCGCGCAGGTGAGCCGCGAGCCGGTCGTCGTCGACGATCAATTGGATGCGGCGCCAGCGCCAATCGGGGAAGGCGGCGAACAGCTCCTCGAGATCGGCGATCCAGGCATCCGCCCCACCGGGCAGGTGCGCTCTGCGGACCGCCGGATCGAGGAACGAGCGGATGTCGGCGAGATCGTGCCGGTTGCACGCGTCGAGAAAGTCGGCGTGCCACGCCGGCAGCTCCCACGATTCCACTCGTCCAGGGTATGCGCTGTGCGTGCAGGATAGGCTCGGACGCGGCTGAAGGAGGCGCGGTGTCGGACGACCATGGGCGATCGAGACGCTCCGACGTGCTCGCCACCGAAGACGTCCGCCGGCACAGTCTCGCGCTCGTGGCGCGGTGCGTCGCCGACGACGGTCCGCTCGCGCGGAGCGAGATCGCCGCGGCGACCGGACTCAGCCCCGCATCGGTCACGACGCTCGCGGCGGCGCTCGTCGACTCCGGCCTCCTGGCCGAAGCCGACCCCGAGCCGTCCGCACGCCGCGGCCGTCGGCTGCAGAAGCTCTCGCTGGCCGCCCCCACGGTCGCCGTGGCCGCCGTATCGATCGACGCCGAGCGCATCAGCGTGATCGTCGCCGACCTGGCGGGCGCCGAACTCGACCGGCGCGACGAGCCGCACGGCCGCCCCCTCGGAGACCCGGATGCCGTGCTCGACCAGGCGGCGCTCATGCTCGACGGCGCGTTCGACGCGGCAGCGCAGCTGGGGCGCTCCGTGGTCGACGTGACCGTCGTCGCGTACGCGCCGATCGGCGGCGACCCGGAGATCGTGCTCGTCGACACCGACCTCAGCTGGGGTCCGGTCGACGTGATCGGTGCGCTCCGCGCCCGCGCGCCTCGCCTCGCGGCGCTGCCCATCCACCTCACCGCCGACGTCCACGCCGCCGCCGCCGCCGAGTTCGCAGCGCGCCCCGGCACCACCGAAGCGATCTACATCAAGTGCGACTCCGGCATCGGCGGCGCGGCGCTCACGGGCGGCGCGCTGCTGCGCGGCGCGCACGGCGCCGCCGGCGCGTTCGGCCACGTGCCCGTCGTGCCGGGCGGTGCGCCCTGCGTGTGCGGCCAACACGGATGCCTCGCCACGGTCGCGGGCCCCGACGTCGTCCTCGATCGCGCGGGCCTCGGCGCCGTGGTCGCCGAGGCCGGCTTCGGTGTCGCCTCCGACCGGTTCGTCGAACTCGTGGCGGCGGGAGACCCCACCGCCGTCGCGGTGTGGCGCGACGCCGCGGGGTGGATCGCGCAGACCCTCGGAATCCTCTCGCTGAGCCTCGACCCACAGCTCATCGTGGTCGGCGGGTTCTGGGCGCCGCTCGTCGACGAGATCATCCTCGCCTTCGAAGCCAACCGCCCGACGGTCGACGACGCCCCCTTCGTGGAGGTCACCGTCGCACCGGGCGCGCTCGGCGGGAATGCGGCGGCGATCGGCGCGCTCGCCGGCGCGCGTGATCGGCTGCTGGCCGACCCGCTGCGCTTGCGCTGAGCAGCCTCAGCCGCGCGAGAACAGCCGCGAGGGGAAGGATGCCGCGGCCCGCACGCGCTCGCCGTCGGGATCGTGCACGACGTGCGGACGCGCGCCGTCGAACACCATCGTGCCGCCGGTCGACAGCGCCGGCCACGGCAGGCTCGGCGTCGACGGATCGCCCGTGCGGGCGAACGCCGCCCACGCGGCTGCCATGGCATCGGCGAGGGCGTCCCGGTCGTCGCGTTCGCCCGAGAGCGGCACGCGGTCGGCGTTGTCGAACACGAACGCAAGCTCGCCGCTGTGCGTCGCGCCGACCAGCCCGTCGAGCACCGCGCTGTCGTAATCGAACAGGTACGTGAAGACAGCGGGGCCATGCTCGGCCTTCCGCGCGGCGAACCGATCGACGCTGACCCGGACATCGCGGTCGGTCGTGATCCGGCGGAGGAGGCCCGCGGCATCCAGATCGGGGAAGGCCGCGCGGTAGGTCGCCAGCGTCGCGGCAGCCTCGGCGCCGAACTCCGTATGGATGCGGGACGCGAGCGCCGCATCGTCGAGGCCCGCGTAGGTCGGATCCATCGCGAGGAACATCCCCGCCTCCTCCGACGTGGCCCCCGTGAGCAACGGGATGCCGGAGCCCGCCGTCGCAGCGGATTCGAGCGGGTCGCCCACGATGTGTTCTCCGTCGACGGTGGGCGACCAGCCGCCCGGTACGCCCGGAGCCATAGCCATGGCCGCGAACTGTGCGTCGACGATGGCGTTCCAGGGCAGCGCGCGGAGGGCCTCGACATCGCCGGATGCGACCCCGAGGGTCGTCACGAGCGCGTCGCTCAGGGGCTGCGCCTCCGCCGTGCGCGGAAAGCGCAACCCCGGACCGCTCATCACCACCGCTTTGTGGAAGAGGCCGGATGCCGCCGGCATGGCGAACAGGGCCGAGACCTTCATGCCCCCGCCGGACTGCCCGAACACCGTGACGTTGTCGGGATCGCCGCCGAACGCCGCGATGTTCTTACGCACCCATGCCAGCGCAGCGACGATGTCGAGCATGCCCGCATTTCCCCCCGCGGCGTCGTCGCCGGCGAAGAATCCCAAGGCGCCGAGGCGATGGTTCACGGTGACGACGACGACGCCGTGACGCGCCGCGAGGCGGTCGCCCCAGAATCCCGGCTCCGATCCGGCGCCGTGGAGGAAGGCGCCGCCGTGCAACCAGACCATGACGGGCGCCGGGGGACCGGCGGGGGGTGACCACACGTTGAGCACGAGGCAGTCCTCACCCACCGGCACGCCGCCGACCGGTGACCCGGAGTGCGGGTACAGCAGGCTCAGCAGCCCTGTCGCGAGCGGGGTTGCGGGCAGCGCGCGCTGCTGCGCCGGCGTGAGCTGCGGCGCGGCGTCGCCGAAGGACATCGCGGGACGCGGCGCCGTCCACGGCGCGAGCGGGGCGGGCGCGCGGAACCGTAGCGGGCCGATCGGCGGCGCGGCATAGGGGATGCCGAGCCACGCGCGGGCTTTGCCGAGGGTGATGCCCGTCACGGGGCCGGAGTCAGTGTCGACGATGACCATGTCTCATCCAATCGTGTCGATTTACTTTAGCTCTTGAATTATACGCGGGACAAGATCATCATTGATGTCGGACCCACTTGGGGGTCACCCGATCAAGGAGTCATCGATGACTGCACCCGACCTTCCTCACATCGACGAGAGGACGGCCTCCGCCCTGTCGCCCCGGCCCGCGCTCGCCGCACGCGAGACCCGAGCCCTGCTGCCCTCGCTCGCCGTTCTCGGCTTCGTGCTGTTCGCCACCTACTCGGGCTTGCTGTCCGTGCTGCTGCCGAATCAGATCGCGGCGCTCGACGAAGCCAACAAAGTCGCGAACTTCGGCTTGGTCACGACGCTGTCGCTCGTGTTCACGGTCGTCGCGCAGCCGCTCATCGGAGCGATCTCCGACCGCACCCGCACGCGGTGGGGCCGGCGCACGCCCTGGATGGTGATCGGCGCCGCCGTCGGCGCCATCTTCCTGTTCGCGTTCGCGGCATTCGCATCGATCGTCTGGATCGCCGTCTGCTGGGTGATCATCCAGGTCGCACTGAATGTGCTGCAGAACCCGATGACGGCCGTCACTCCCGACCGCGTCGACGAGAAGCGCCGCGGCGTGGCATCGTCGGTCGTCGGGCTCGGCTTCATGATCGGCCAGGTCGCCGGCATCCTGCTCGCCGGCGCGCTGGCGAGCAACCTCGGCCTCGCCTACAGTTCCTTCGGCATCCTGGTGGTCGTCGCAACCGCCGTCTTCGTGCTGCTCAACCCCGACCGCTCCAGCGTGGACATGCCGCGTGAGCCGTTCTCGTGGAAAGCGTTCTTCTCGGCGTTCTGGGTGAGCCCGAAAGAGCACCCCGACTTCGGATGGGCGTTCCTGGCGCGATTCCTGTTCATCCTCGGATACTTCGTGACCGTGACCTACCAGCTCTTCCTGCTGACCGACTACGTGGGGCTCGACATCGGTGAGGCCAACGGAGTCATCGGGCTGTTGAGCCTTGCCGGACTCGTGCCGATCATCGTCGCGATCACCCTCACCGGGTGGCTGTCGGACAAGCTCGGCCGCCGCAAGGTGTTCCTCTACATCTCGTCCGCGATCCTCGCGGTGGGCCTCACCATGCCGCTCGTGTCGCCGACGGTCGGCGGCATGGTCGCGATGTCCGTCATCAACGGTTTCGCGTTCGGCATCTACATGTCGGCCGACACGGCCCTGATGACCCTCGTCCTTCCGGACGGCGGGAAGAACGCGGGGAAGGATCTCGGGCTCCTCAACATCGCCACGAACATCCCGCAGGCGCTCAGCCCCGCCGTCGCGGCCGTCGTGATCACGTGGTTCGGCTATCCGGCGCTATTCGTGTTCGCGATCGTCGCCGTGATCGCCGCGGCGTTCACGATCGCGCCCATCAAAGCCGTTCGCTGACCCGGGAATGACGAAGGGGGGAGGCCGCGTGGCCTCCCCCCTTCGCCGTTTCGTCAGCGCGTGCGCGCTGCGAGGCGGCGCTGCTGCTGTCGCAGGATGAGCGGCCGCAGAGCCGCCCACAGCAGAAGCGCCACGCTGGTGCCGAGCGCGAGGCCGGCGACGGTGTCGCTCAACCAGTGCGCGGCGAGATAGGTGCGGTTGAACACTTCGTGAGCGAGCACGATACCGCCGACGATCGTCACCCAGCGGCGCGCAGCGAGGATGCACACGGCCAGGACGAAGAACGTGAAGCCGGTCAGGTGCCCCGACGGGAAGGAGCCGAAATCGACGTGCCACAGCGGATCGGTCGGCCGCTCGCGGGCCACGAGCCGCTTTGCCACCTGGCTGAGCGTGCCGGCGAGCAGTGCGCCGATCGCGTAGTAGAGCACCGACCACCACCGGCGGAGGATGAGGAGCACGACGACCGGCACGATCAAGAGCACCGTGCCGCCGATCGGGCCGCCGGTGGCGATGTCGACCGCGATCTCGAACGCGTTGAGTCCGGGGCTGCGCAATGCCACCACGACGTCGTGCCACCAGCGGTCGAGCGCGACGAACCAGGGCGTGTCGGGTGTGCGTACGACGGAGAAGAACAGCGCCAGAAAGAGGGCGAACGCGGCAGTTCCCCACACGGTCGCGCGGCGGCGCGTAAGGTGTCGCTCCGCCTGGAGGGCGGCGGTCGGGGGCGTGGGTAGCGTGGTGGTCATGGGCACTCCTTCGTGTTGATGAGATTTGCTTCGCTACTTGAAATAAAGCGATGCGCGGCTTACTGTATACCGAGACCCCTCGACGATGAAAGGCCCTCATGAAGAACCCGGCTCCGCCATCAGCGGCACCCACCGCGACCCACGACGTCGTCGTCACCATCGATTCGGGCGCCGTCCGCGGCCGCTGGCGCGGCACGCCCGGCGCGGCCGGATCGTCGGCGGCGTTCCGCGGCATCCCGTTCGCGCAGGCGCCGGTCGGTGCGCTCCGCTTCGCCGCTCCCGTGCCGGTCGAGCCGTGGGAGGGGACTCGCGATGCCCTGGCGTACGGGGCCACCGCGCAACGTGGCGACACCGGCCCGACGCTCATCCCCGAGCCGTCCGTCGCCGGGGAGTCCACCCTCAACGTCAACGTCGTCACTCCCGATCCGACGGCTGCCGCACTCCCCGTGCTCGTGTGGATCCACGGCGGCGGATTCGTAGCCGGCTCGCCCGCGAGCCCCTGGTACGACGGTGCCGCATTCGCTCGCGCGGGCATCGTGACCGTCGCGATCTCTTATCGCCTGGGCTTCGACGGCTTCGGCCACATCGCGGGCGCTCCGTCGAACCGAGGAGTGCTCGACTGGCTCGCCGCGCTCGAGTGGGTGCAGCGCAACATCGCCGCGTTCGGCGGCGACCCCGCGCGCGTCACGATCGCGGGCCAGTCCGCCGGCGGGGGAGCCGTGCTGACGCTGTTGGCGCTTCCGGCCGCGCAGCACCTCTTCCACGCGGCGTGGGCTCTCTCCGGCGCCATCGCCGACGTGCCGCAGGCCCGCGCGGTGGAACTCTCCGAGAACCTCGCACGCCTCGCCGATGTCTCCGCCGACCGCGACGGCTTCGCCGCGGTCGAGGAGGAATCCCTTCGCCGCCTGCAGGATGCCGCCGCCACCCCGTTGACGGACGATCCCATGGCAGGGCTCGTGTCGCTCCTGCACGACGGGCTCCCGTGGGGTCCGGTCGTCGACGGCGACCTTCTGACCGAGCCGACGCTCGATGCGTTGCGGGCGGGAGTCGGCGCCGACAAGCCCCTCGTCCTCGGGTCGACCGACGACGAGTTCACGATGGCCACAGACGCAGCGCGCGGTCGGCTCCGCTTCGTTCCTGCGCAGCTCGCGCTCGGTCGACTCGGTGTCGACCGCGCCACCCGGCGCGCTTATCTCGCGGCGAACGCTCCGCAGCGCCGCAAGGGTACGGCCGCCGTGCTCGGCCGATTCGTCACCGACCGCGTCTTCCGCAGCACGGTGCTGCGCGTAGCCGAAGCGCGGGCATCCGCCCCGACGTGGGTCTACCGGTTCACGTGGGCATCGCCGACCCGCCGCTGGGCGCTGCACTGCCTCGACGTGCCGTTCTGGTTCGACTGCCTCGCCGATGAGCACGTGGCCGCCATCGCCGGCGACAGTCCGCCGCAGGCGCTCGCCGACGACCTGCACGGCGCGGCCGTCTCTCTCATCACTTCGGGCGGTCCGGGGTGGGAAGCCTGGTCGGAGCGCGCCGGCGCGACGCGGGTGTTCGACGGAGAGTCGCGCGGCCGGATCATCGACGACGGCTACAGCGAGGTACGCGCGCTGGTCTGAAAAGATGGCCGGATGACCGCAACACTCGTGGCCCGCGGCGTCGCCGGCGGTCACGGCCACCGCACGCTGTTCGACGAGCTGGATCTCACCGTCGCTCCGGGCGACGTCGTCGGGGTCGTCGGTGCGAACGGCGCGGGCAAGTCGACGCTGCTGCGTCTGCTCGCCGGCATCGACGAACCCCAGGCGGGCACGATCTCCCTCTCACCGGCCGACGCCTTCGTGGGGTTCCTTCCGCAGGAGCACGAGCGCGTCGTCGGCGAGACCGTGGGGGACTATGTCGCGCGGCGGACGGGGTGCGCCGCGGCATCCGCCGACATGGATGCCGCCGCCCTCGCTTTCGCCGAACCCGCGCCCGCCGCCGATGCCGCCGACGTGTACTCCGCGGCGCTCGAGCGGTGGATGGCGAGCGGCGCCGCCGACCTCGACGAGCGGATGCCGGCGGTGCTCGCCGATCTCGGTCTGACGCTCGGCCCCGCCTCGCTCATGACGTCGCTCTCCGGCGGCCAGGCCGCGCGGGTCGGGCTCGCCGCGTTGCTGCTCTCGCGCTTCGACATCGCGCTGCTCGACGAGCCGACGAACGACCTCGACCTCGACGGACTCGAACGTCTCGAAGAGTTCGTGCGTGGCCTTCGCGGCGGTGTCGTGCTCGTGAGCCACGACCGCGAGTTCCTCGCCCGGTGCGTGACGCGCGTGCTCGAACTCGATCTCGCGCAGGCATCCAATCGGGTCTTCGGCGGCGGCTACGACGCCTACCTCGAGGAGCGCGCGACGGTGCGCCGTCACGCGCGCGAGAAGTACGACGAGTTCGCCGCGACGAAGGCGGATCTCATCTCTCGGGCGCGCACGCAGCGCGAGTGGTCGAGCCAGGGCGTGCGCAACGCGATGAAGAAGTCACCCGACAACGACAAGATCCGTCGGAAGGCGGCGACGGAATCGGCGGAGAAGCAGGCGCAGAAGGTGCGCCAGATGGAGAGCCGCATCGCGCGGCTCGATGAGGTCGACGAGCCGCGCAAGGAATGGCAGCTCGAGTTCACGATCGGTGCCGCGCCGCGTTCGAGCACCGTCGTGTCGACGCTGTCGGAGGCCGTCTTCCACCAGGGTGACTTCACCCTCGGCCCCGTGTCGCTGCAGGTGATCGCGGGCGAGCGGATCGGGATCACCGGGCCGAACGGCGCAGGCAAGTCGACGCTCCTACGCGCGCTGCTGGGCACGCAGGCGCCGGATGCCGGCTCGGCGAGCCTCGGTGCGAACGTGCAGATCGGCGAGATCGACCAGGCGCGGTCCCTGATCGCCGGCGCGCAGCCGCTCGCGGCGGCCTTCGAAGCGCTCGTGCCCGACATGGCCTCGGGGGAGGTGCGCACCCTCCTGGCGAAGTTCGGGCTGAAAGCCGACCACGTCCTGCGTCCGGTCGACGAGCTCTCGCCGGGCGAGCGCACCCGTGCGGGGCTCGCGCTCCTGCAGGCCCGCGGCGTCAACGTGCTCGTCCTCGACGAGCCGACGAACCACCTCGACCTGCCCGCCATCGAGCAACTCGAGCAGGCACTCGGCGCCTATACCGGCACGTTGCTGCTCGTCACGCACGACCGCCGCATGCTCGCCGCCGTCGACACCGACCGCCACTGGCGCGTCGAGGCGGGCGTCGTCACCGAGCGCTGATCGCGAGACCGCGCTTGTGTCTCGCTGCCGAGCCGAAAAGCGCGCACAAGCGCGGTCTCGCGGTGCGATCAGCGACCCTGGCGCTTCTTGTACGGCTTCGGCTCGCCTTTCACGATCGGCGCGCGGCCGACGCCTTTGGATGCCTTCGCCTTGCCGCCGCCGGTCTTCTTCGGCGCGGTGACGGATGGCGGCGCGTCGGCGATGCGCGCCCGTGCCTCTTCGAGGAGCAGCGTGCCGGCCGCCGTCAAGGCCCACGGGGTGCGATCGCGGTCGATGAGCTCGTGGCCGACGGCGCCCTCCAGACGCTCGATCGAGGCGTAGAGCGCGGCGAGTGAGACACCCAGCGCGTTCGCGGCGCGCGGGAAGTGCAGACCGGCGGTGTACAGGGCCACGAATCGCTGGAGGTCGGCGAGCTTCACACTCTTACGATACGCGGCGGGCCGCCCGGCACCGCTCGGTAGGATGGCACCGACCGATCATGACCGTGCCAGGGAGATAGACACGTGACGCAGGAGCGCCAGACCTTCGAGCCCGACGGCCGCGCCGTCTCCTACCTCGACGAGGGCACCGGCCCCGTCGTCGTGCTGCTGCCGGCCGCAGGACTCGACTACGCCTACCTCGGCACGCTCGCCAGCATCCTGGTCGAAGAAGACTTCCGAGTGGTGCGGATCGGCTCGCGCACGAGCGGCCCTGCGACGATGCACGACCTCGCGCAAGACGTCGTCGACGTGCTCGCCGCGCTCGACATCGACGATGCGTGGATCGGCGGTCACGCCTTCGGCGGCGCCGTGGCGCGCACGGTCGCGATCGACCATCACGACCGAGTCAACGGCATCCTGCTGCTCGGTGTCGAAGCCGGCGGCTCGCCCGAGCGCACGGCCGAGCTCCAGGCGGTGCTCGGCGCGGACTTCGCCCCCGACGAGGCGGTGACAGCGCTCCAGGAAGCGGCCCTCGCCGCGACGCCGACGGCCGAGTGGGCCGCGATCGCCCCCGACACCCCGACGCTCGTGATCCAGGCGTCGGACGACACCGTGACGCCCCCCGCGAACGGATTCGAGCTGCAGGCGAGCGCTCCGGCGCTCGTGAGCGTCAAGGCGGTCGACGGCGCGGGCCACCTCTTCGCGCTCACCCACCCGGGCGAGACGTCGTGGTTCATCGAGGATTACCTCGACTGGGACTGACGTCGCCGGCGAGGTCTACGATGGTTCGCATGGCTACCTCGAACCTGCCCACGCCCGCTCTGCAGCCGATCTCGGTCGAGAAAGACCTGATCGCGCCGGTCGAAGAGGGCGCGTCGTGCTGCGGCGGGGGATGCTGCAGCTGAGCTGAGCTCAGTGCCCGGCGGGCATGCCCTCCGGGGCGTCCGCGGGCTTGCGGATGAGGAACGCGCTGATCAGCAGCGGCGTGCCGATGATCGCCGCCAGCAAGAACGCCGTGCGCGCACCCTGCGCTCCCGCCGCTGCCGCATCGGCGCCGGCCGAGGCGGCGGCCTGCGAGACCGATGACATGATCGAGATCAGCACCGCGATGCCGGCGGCCCCGGCGACCTGCTGCACGGTCGAGACCGTCGCGCTGCCGTACGAGTAGTAGCGCGGCTCGAGCGAGCCGAGCGACGCGGTGAACAGCGGCGTGAACGACATCGCGAGGCCGATCGACAGCACGGTCTGGGCGATCACCAGCATCCATACCGGCGTCGACTCGGTGAGCTGCGTGAACGACCACAGCACCGTCAGCACGATGATCGTGCCGGGCAGCAGCAGGATGCGCGTGCCGCGCCGGTCGTAGATGCGACCGATGACGGGGCCGAGAAGTCCCATCGCGAGGGCGCCGGGCAGGACGACCAGGCCCGACTCGCTCGCCGACAGACCCAGCGTGCCCTGCAGGTACAGCGGCAAGGCCGTGATGACGCCGAAGAACGCCAGCGACATCACCGCGAAGTGCGCGACCGACAGCGAGAAGTTGCCCGAACGGAAGATGCGGAGGTCGAGCAGCGCGTCGTCCTTCTTCTGCAGCGCCACCTGGCGCCACGCGAACACACCGAGCGTGACGACGCCGAGCGTGAGGGCGATCACGAGGGTCGAGGTCGTGGCGGCGGCTTCCGCGGCGGTGCCGTGCGCGCCGCCGATCTGGGTGAGGCCGTACACGAGACTGCCGAATCCGACGGCGGAGAGGATGACCGACAGCACGTCGATCGGGGCGCGGGTCTGCTCGCCGATGTTCGGGATCCAGCGGACGCCGACGACGAGCGCCGCGATCGCGATCGGCAGCACGATGCCGAAGATCCAGCGCCACGTGAGGTTGTCGAGCACGAGGCCGGCCATCGTGGGGCCGATCGCCGGCGCGAGTGAGATGACGACGCTGACGCGCCCCATCATCTGTCCACGCAGGTGCGGCGGCACGACCGTCATGAGGGTGGTCATGAGCAGCGGCATGATGATGGCGGTGCCGGATGCCTGGATCACGCGCCCCACGAGCAGCACCTCGAAGCCGGGGGCGACGAGCGCGACGAAGGTGCCGGTCGTGAAGAGTCCCATCGCGGCGGCGAACATCGTCTTGGTCGTGAAGCGACGCAGGAGAAACCCCGTCGTGGGGATGACGACGGCCATCGTCAGCATGAACGCCGTGGTGAGCCACTGCGCCGCGATCGCGGTGATGCCGAGGTCGTCGATGAGGTGCGGGATCGCGACGCCCATCGTGGTCTCGTTGAGGATCGCGACGAACGCCGCGGCCAAGAGCAGCCAGATGACCTTGTTCTGATCCGCGGTCAGCGCCGAACGCGGCGGTGCGGTGGGAATGTCGGTGGTCGCGGACATGCGGTCTCCTCGGTGATCGTGCAGGCGGGGGAGCGCCGCGGAACTGCCGGGCGAACATCAAGGGTAACCGAGGGGATGCGGCCGGTATTCCCCGGCGGCGTCGAGACGTCCGCCGTCGGGCCTAGGCTGGCCCGCATGGCAATGGGTGGAATGGGCGGCGGACGCGGCGGCGGTGGCGGGTTCCGCGGGGTCGATGAAGATGCGCAGAAGAAGCTGAACGCCGAGGCGCCGAAAATCCCCGATCTCGGCAAGCGGGTGGTCGCGCTCTTCCGGCCGTACATCGGGCGCATCGTGGTCACCGGCATCCTGGTGGTGCTCGGCGCCGCGCTCGGGGTGATCCCGCCGCTGATCGTGCAGCGCATCTTCGACGACGCGCTCTTCCCCGTCGCCGGCGGCTCGCCGGATCTCGCGCTGCTCCTGCGGCTCGTGCTGGTCATGGTGGGGCTCTTCTTGTTGTCGGCGGTCATCGGCGTCGCGCAGACCTGGTTCACCTCGACCGTCGGAAACGCCGTCACCGGCGACCTGCGCGTGAAGCTCTTCGAGCACCTCCAGGCGATGGAGCTGGGCTTCTTCACGCGCACGAAGACGGGCGTCATCCAGTCGCGCCTGCAGAACGACGTCGGGGGCGTCTCCGGGGTGCTCACCAACACGGTGACGAGCATCCTCGGCAACGTCGTGACAGTGATCTCCGCGCTCGTCGCGATGATCCTCATCGATTGGCGCCTGACGCTGATCGCCGTCGTCATGATGCCGGTGCTCATCTTCGTGCAGCGCCGCGTCGGCCAGGTGCGCGCCCGCATCGCCGGGCAGACGCAGGAATCGCTGTCGGAGCTCACCTCGATCACGCAGGAGACGCTGAGCGTCTCCGGCATCCTGCTGTCGAAGGCCTTCAACCGCCAGCGCACCGAATCGGCGCGCTACCGCGGTGAGAACACCAACCAGGTGCGACTGCAGGTGCAGCGCGCCATGAGCGGCCAGGGCTTCTTCGCCGTCGTGCAGGTGATGATGGCCTCGGTGCCCGCCGTGATCTACCTCGTCTCGGGCTATCTCATCGCGGGCGGTACCGGCGCCATCACCGCCGGCACCGTCGTGGCGTTCACCACGGTGCAGGCCCGCCTGCTCATGCCGCTGATGTCGCTCATGCGCGTCGCGCTCGACCTGCAGACCTCGCGCGCCCTGTTCGCCCGCATCTTCGAATACCTCGACCTGCAGCCCGCCATCACCGACCAGCCCGGTGCGCTGTCGGTGGCGCCCGGGCCGCTCGGGCAGATCGAGTTCCGCGACGTGGTGTTCCGCTATCCGGACGCCTCGGCGGACGCGCGCCCCACCCTCGGCGGTGTCTCGTTCGTCGCCGAGCACGGCCAGCACGTCGCGTTCGTGGGTCCGTCCGGCGCCGGCAAGACGACGATCCTCTACCTCGCGCCGCGGCTCTACGAGGCGTCCGAGGGCTCCGTGATGTTCGGCGGGGCGGACGTGCGCACCCTCACGCAGGAATCGATCATCGATCAGATCGGGATCGTGTCGCAGGAGACCTATCTCTTCCACGCGACGATCCGCGAGAACCTCAAATACGCCAAGCCGGATGCCACCGACGACGAACTCGTCGCGGCGTGCACGGCCGCGAACATCCACCACATCATCGCCGGGTTCGAGCAGGGCTACGACACCGTCGTCGGTGAACGCGGCTACCGGCTCTCGGGCGGCGAGAAGCAGCGCATCGCGATCGCGCGCGTGCTGCTGAAGGATCCGCCGGTGCTCCTCCTCGACGAAGCCACCTCGGCGCTCGACACGGTGTCGGAGCGCGTCGTGCAGGAAGCGCTCGACAACGCCGCGCGCGGCCGGACGACGCTCTCGATCGCGCATCGGCTGTCGACCGTGATCGGCGCCGACGTCATCCACGTCGTCGAGGCGGGGCACATCGTGGAGTCGGGCACCCACGCCGATCTTCTCGCCCACGGGGGACTCTACGCCGACCTCGCCGCACAGCAGATGGCGGCCGCGCAGATCGAGGGGGTCCAGGACCACCCCGAGCGCCGGGCCGACCGCGCACCCGCGGGTGCCGCGGGTGCGGATGCCGCCGCGCTCCTCACCACCGACCTCGGAGACACCGGCGTGCTGCCCGTGCTCGAGCCGATCGCGGAAGATCCCCCCGCGGGCGAGCGCGCCTGGCCCCACCTGACCTGAGTCGCGGCGCGCTGACACCTGCGCGTCGGTGATTCAGGTGGCGCGATCTGTCGCCCGAGGGCTGGGGATGCAGCGGTTTGCGACCCGTGCATGCGCCGATCTCAGCCGACGGCGGCGACCGCCGCGGCGACGGCCTCGGCCACGGGCCCGATGTCGGCGTGAGCGGTGTGCGCGAAGGTGAACCGCACCGACGTCTGCGCCACCTCGGGCGGGATGCCGAGGGCCAGCAGCACGTGAGAAGGCTCGTCGCGGCCGGCGGCGCACGCCGATCCGCTCGAGGAGACCACACCGCGGCGCTCGAGCTCGAGGAGCACGGCCTCGCCGCTCGTCCCGGCGAAGGTGAAGCTCGCGGTGCCGGGCAGGCGATGCACCGGATGCCCGGTGAGCCGCGCCGAGGGCACCTGTGCGAGCACGCGCGCGATGAACGCGTCGCGGAGCGCGGCGACGCGGACGGACGCGTCGACGCGCTCGGCCTCGGCGAGCTCGAGGGCGGTGGCGAGTGCCACGGCGCCGGCGACGTTCTCCGTGCCGCTGCGCCGATCGCGTTCCTGTCCGCCGCCGTGGAGGAGGGGCTCGAGCGGGAGTCGGCCGCGCACGGCGAGCAGGCCGGTGCCGGCGGGTGCGCCGATCTTGTGTCCCGCGATCGAAAGGGCGTCGGCACTGGTTCCGGACAGGGGCAACCAGCCCGCCGCCTGCACGGCGTCGAGGTGCAGCGGAACGCGGGCAGCGGCAGTCACGCGGGCGAGGGCTGCGGCATCCTGCACCGTGCCGATCTCGTTGTTGGCGTACCCGATGCTCACGAGCGCCGTGTCGTCCCGGATCGCGGCGCCGACGGCATCCGGATCGACGCGGCCGAACTCGTCAACCGGAACGTGCGTGACGGCGAAGCGGTGCACGCGCTCGAGGTAGGCGCACGAGGCGAGCACGGCCTCGTGCTCGATCGGCGTCGTGACGACGTGCACCGGCCCGCCCCGGCGGAGCGCCGCGCCGATCGCGAGCCCCTTGACGGCGAGGTTGTCGGCCTCGGTGCCCCCCGAGGTGAAGACGATGTCCGCGGGCCGCGTGCCGACGACCGCCGCGATGCGGCGCCGCGCGTCGACCAGCGCCGACGCCGCGGCTTCGCCGACCGTGTGCGCGCTCGACGGATTGCCGAAGCGGTCGGTGAGATGGGGGAGCATCGCCTCGAGCACCTCCGGACGCACCGGGGTGGTGGCGGCGTGGTCGAGGTAGATCATCAGGCGGTGACGCGGACGTCGAGGCCGAGGTCGAGGGCGCGCGCGGAGTGGGTCAGCGCGCCGACCGAGATGACGTCCACGCCGGTGGCGGCGATCGCGGCGACGGTGTCGAGCGACACACCGCCCGAGGCCTCGACCGTCGCGCGGCCGGCGACCTGTGCGACGCCGGTGCGCAGGTCGTCGAGGGTGAAGTTGTCGAGCATGATCGTGCCGATGCCCGCGGCGAGTACGGCCTCGATCTGATCGAGCCGATCGACCTCGACCTCCACGTGCGTCGTGTGGGGGAGCCGCGCGATCGCGGCGCGGAGCGCCGTGGTGAGGTCGCCGCCGCCGGCCGTGAGCACCGCGAGATGATTGTCTTTGGCCATGACGGCGTCCGACAGGGAGTGCCGGTGGTTGCGGCCGCCGCCGTCGCGAACCGCCGCGCGCTCGATGGTGCGGAGGCCCGGTGTCGTCTTGCGGGTATCGGCGATGCGGGCGCTCGTGCCGGCGACGGCCGCGACGTAGCGGGCCGTGAGGGTTGCGATGCCGCTCATCCGCTGCACGAAGTTGAGCCCGATCCGCTCGGCCTGCAGCACCCCGCGCGCCGGGCCCGCCACCGAGGCGAGCACCGCGCCCGGCGCGAACGCCTCGCCGTCGGCGGCGCGGAGCGTGACCTCGATGCGGGGATCGGTGAGCCGGAACGCCGCGGAGAACACCGCCCCGCCGCTGAAGACACCGCCCTCGCGGGCGACGAGATCGGCGGTGGCCGTGGCATCGGCGGGGATCAGGTACTCGCTCGTGACGTCGCCCCACGGGGCGTCTTCGTCGAGCGCAGCGCCGACGACCCGGTCGATCTGGGAGGTGCTCAGCATCAGGTCATCTCCCTGTCGTGTTCGTAACTCCGGAGATTCGCCGCCCCGGTGGCGCTGTCGTCAGGTTTTCCGCTGTTCTGAGCGCGATCTTCCGGAGTTGTGACTTCCGCGGCGTCGCGACGATGGTGCGCGCCGACCGATCCGGTGCGCGCGAGCGCGGCGGCGACGAGGTGTTCGGCGACGAGCAGCAGGTTCCGGTCCTCGTGGCCGGCTTCCGTTTCGGTGGGGATGCCCGCCGCTCGCCACGCGGCGAGAACCCCACCCGCGTGCGTGAGGCCTGCGGCGTCGCGGACGAGCCCGGCGTCCTCCCACATCAGCTCCTGCAGCGCGGCGCGGGAGAACGCCCCGGTGGGCACGGCCGGAACGGCGGGTGGCGCGGGGTGGACCGGGATGGCCGGCCAGGCGGCGGCGGAGACATCCGCGACGATCACGTCGCCGGCCCGCGCGCCGAACACCGCGCCCTCCAGCAGCGAGTTCGACGCCAAACGGTTCGCTCCGTGCACACCCGTGCGGGCGACCTCGCCCACCGCATACAGTCCGGGCAGGCTCGTGCGGCCGTGGAGGTCGGTCACCACCCCGCCCATCAGGTAGTGCGCGGCGGGGGTGACCGGAATCTCCTCGCGCGCCCAGTCGAGACCGCGCGCCCGCACGGCGGCATCGATCGTGGGGAAGCGCTCGGCGAGGAACGAGGTGGTCTGCTTGCGCGTCGGACGGAGGGCGGTGGCATCCAGCAGCACGGGTCGTCCATCCTGTTGGGCCATCGTGGCGGCGATCTCGCGGGTGACGATGTCGCGGGGAGCGAGTTCGGCATCGGGATGCACATCGAGCAGGAACCGTCGGCCCTGCTCGTCGCGGAGCACCGCTCCCTCGCCGCGGACGGCCTCCGACACCAGGAACGCATCGCCGACGGCGAGCACTGTGGGGTGGAACTGCACGAACTCGAGGTCGGCGACGGCGGCGCCGGCGCGGATCGCGGCGGCGATGCCGTCGCCCGTCGCGACCGGCGGGTTCGTCGTGTGGGCGTACAGCTGGCCGGCGCCGCCCGTGGCGAGCACGACGGCGTCGGCGGCGATCGTGCGACGCTCACGGTCGTCGACCAGCAGCGCGGCGCCCGTCACCCGACTGGCATCCGTGACGAGGTCGACGAGGAACGCGTGCTCGATCACGGCGGCGCCGCTCGCGCGCACGCGGGCCACGAGGGCCTTCTCGATCGCCGTGCCGGTCGCGTCGCCGCCGGCGTGCAGGATGCGGGGGTACGAGTGCGCCGCCTCGAGCCCTTTGACGTACTCACCGTCGGCGGCGCGGTCGAAGGCGACGCCGAGGGCGACGAGTTCGCGGATGCGGTCGGGGCCTTCGTCGACGAGCACCCGCACAGCCTCGGGGTCTCCGAGCCCCGCACCGGCCACGAGGGTGTCGCGGATGTGGTCTTCGGTCCGGTCGTCGTCGAACATGACCCCGGCGATGCCGCCCTGCGCGTACCGTGTGTTGGCGTGCTCGAGGACATCCTTCGTGACGAGGGTCACGCGGCATCCGGCGCCCTGGGCATGGAGGGCGGTCAGGAGCCCTGCGATCCCCGAGCCGACGATGAGCACATGCGTCACGGCTTGGCCGCCAGCATCCGCTCGAGGGCGAGGCGTGCGGGGGTGGCGACGTCGTCGGGCACCGTGATGCGGTTCTGCACGGCGCCGGCGACGAGCGCCTCGAGCACCCACGCGAGGTAGCCGGGGTGGATGCGGTACATCGTCGAGCACGGGCAGACGACCGGGTCGAGGCAGAAGATCTCGTGCTGCGGATGCTCGGCGGCGAGGCGCTGCACGAGGTTGATCTCGGTGCCCACCGCGAAGGTCGTCGGCTCGGTCGCGGCCATGATCGCGCGGCGGATGACGTCGGTCGAGCCGGCGGTGTCGGCGGCATCCACGACGTCCATCGGGCATTCGGGGTGCACGATGACGTGGACGCCCGGATGCTCGGCGCGCGCCTTGTCGATCTGCGCGACCGTGAACCGGCGGTGCACCGAGCAGAAACCGTGCCAGAGGATGACGCGTGCATCCGCGAGCGTCTGCTCGTCCGAACCCCCGAGGGCCTTCCGCGGGTTCCACAGCGGCATCTGCTCGAGGGGCACGCCCATCGCCTTGGCCGTGTTGCGCCCCAGGTGCTGGTCGGGGAAGAACAGCACGCGGCGCCCACGGGCGAAGGCCCACTCGAGCACCGTGCGCGCGTTGGACGACGTGCAGACGATGCCGCCGTGGCGCCCGACGAAGCCCTTGATCGCGGCGGAGGAGTTCATGTAGGTCACCGGGATCACCGGCACGAGGCCGTCGACATCCGGCGCATCGAGGTCGCCGTAGATGTCGGCGAGCTGCTCCCAGCACTCCTCGACCTCGTCGATCGAGGCCATGTCGGCCATCGAGCAGCCGGCCGCGAGGTTCGGGAGGATCACCGCCTGCTCGGGGCGGGAGAGGAGGTCGGCGGTCTCGGCCATGAAGTGCACGCCGCAGAAGACGATGGCTTCGGCATCCGGATGCTCCAGCGCCGCGTTCGCGAGCTGGAACGAGTCGCCCACATAGTCGGCGTGGACGATCACCTCTTCGCGCTGATAGAAGTGGCCGAGCACGACGACGCGGTCGCCGAGGGTCGCCTTCGCGGCGCGGATGCGCTCCGCAAGCTCCGCCTCGGATGCCTCGCGGTACTCGGCGGGGAGCTCGCCCTGGCGCGGAGAGCCCGTCGGGATCACGTCGCCCATCGACGAGCCGGGGCCGTAGCCCGGGCGGGAGTCGAAGTCCCAGGGTCCGGCGGCGAGATCGGTGTTGCAGGTCTCGTCGGTGCTGGCGCCCGCGACGATGGCCTGGATGCTGTGGTCGACGCTGGCGTCGAGCTGTCGCGGCTGAAGAGTGATGTGGGTGGTGGTCATGTCAGCGCCCTTTCCGGGAGGGGTCCGCGTTCGGCGAGTTCGACGTCGCGATCGGAGCGGTAGAGCCGCGCCGGGCGGTGGTTGCCCGTGCGGAAGTCGTCGGTGGGAAGGAGCGCGGCGGAGTTCTCCACCTGGCGGCGGAAGTTCGCCGGGTCGAGCGTGCGCCCGAGGAGCGCCTCGTACACTTCGCGGAGGTCGGCGAGAGTGAACAGCTCGGGCAGCAGGCCGTGCGCGATGCGGCTGTAGCCGACCTTGTTGCGTACGCGCCACAGGGCGTAGTCGACGATGTCGTTGTGGTCGAAGGCGAGTGGGGGAAGGTTCTCCGCATCGAACCAGGCGACGTTCTCGAGCTCGGCGGCCAGCGTCGTGTCTTCGCGGACGAGCGCCCAGTACACGATCGAGATCGTGCGGGCGGGGGAGCGGCCGATGTCGCCGAAGGCGTAGAGCTGCTCGAGGAAGCTGGGGGCGAGCCCGGTGGTTTCGGCAAGCGTGCGCGATGCCGCGGGTTCGAGGTTCTCGGCCGCATCCAGCCATCCGCCGGGCAGGGCCCACTGGCCTTCGTGCGGGTCGCGCGTGCGGCGGACGAGGGGCAGCATGACGCGCGCCGGAGAGCCGGTGCGCTCCCGGCGCAGGCTGAAGATCACCGTCGAGACGGCGACGCGGATGTCGGGTGTTCTTGTCATCATGACCATAACCTCGCACCCATCTTAGAGTCACAGTGACACGAAGTGCAAACCACATTCGTCCAGCAGGGTGTCGGCTGTCGTTGCTAACGTGAGCGCCGGGGGTAGGTGTGCTGATCGTCGATGTCATCGTCGTCGGAGCTCTCCTCGTCGCATTCGTCGGCGGGGTGGCGCGGGGATTCTTCGCGAGCCTGGGAACCGTGATCGGCCTGGTGGCCGGCGCGGCGCTCGCGCTCTGGCTCGTGCCGTTGGCGACGCCGTTCGTCTCCGACGTCGTGCCGCCGGGGCTCGGGCGCACGGTCACCCTCGCAGGCCTCGTGGTCGCGATCGTGCTCGCTGTGACCGCCGTCGGCGCCGCGATCGGCACCGCCGTGCGCCGGGGCGTCGACCGCACACCGCTCCGCCGTCTCGAGCGACTCTTCGGCGGGGTGATCAGCCTCGTCGCCACCGCTCTGGCCCTGCTCATGGTGGCGTCGGGCCTCACGGCCGCCGGACTGCCGGGGGTGTCGCCGGCCGTCGCCTCCTCGCGGGTGCTCGCGTTCCTCGACGAGCTCACGCCCGCGCCGATCGACGACGCGCTCGCCGCCGCGCGCGGCGCGCTGATCGCCGACGGCATCCCGCGGCTCGAGGCGGTCATCGGCACGGTCGTCGAGCCCGTGGGTCCCGAGGTCGCGCTCGACGACCCCGAGCTGCAGGCCGCGTCGGCATCCGTCGCCCGCATCACGGGCACCGCGTACGCGTGCGGTGCGACCCTCACCGGGTCGGGCTTCGTCGCGGCCGACGAACTCGTCGTCACCAATGCCCACGTCGTCGCGGGAGTCGGCGCGCCCGTCGTCGAACTGCCCGGCGGGCGCGTCGCCGAGGGGCGCATCGTCTACTTCGATCCCGTCGACGATCTCGCGATCATCGCCGTGGCGGGGCTCTCCGCCGCGCCGCTCGCGATCGACGCGCCCGCCGTGCCGGGTGCGCAGGCCGCCTTCCAGGGGTACCCGCTCGGCGGGCCGTTCCGCAGCGGCACGGCCGGGGTGCTCGCCGTCGGGCCGGTGCCCGTCCCCGACATCTACGACCGTTCGGTCACGCCGCGGCAGGTGTACTCGCTCGACGCCGACGTGCAGCCCGGCAACTCGGGCGGGCCGCTGCTGTCCGACGACGGCGCGGTGATCGGGGTCGTGTTCGCCCGCGGCGCCGACGGTGAGCGGCGCGGGTACGCCATGACGACCGACGAACTGCGTCCCGCGCTCGAGCTGGTCACCGCCGACTCGCCTGCCGCCTCGTCGGGGGCGTGCGTGCGCTAGTTCCGGCGCTATGCTGGCAGGGCAATTGAAGACAGGCCGCATGACGTGTGCGGGAGAGCTTCGCCGCTGACCTTCCGGGTCGTCGGCGAGCACCGAAGGAGCAAGCCTCCCCGCCAATCTCTCAGGTTCCGTACCGCTCACGTCCGGCCACTCTGGAAAGCGATGCTCCGGCATCCGCCGACGGTGAAAGCCTGCGCTCGCGCGGGTGAAACTCTCAGGCTTCATGACAGAGGGGGAGTTCACGGATGCCGAACCGCGGCATCCGCCCGCCCGATCCCGGGAGAACTCGTGTCAGATCTTCGCCATACCCCGCTCGCCGGGCGCCATGAGGCCCTCGGCGCCTCCTTCACGGACTTCGGCGGCTGGTCGATGCCGGTGCGCTACACCTCCGACTTGGCCGAGCACCACGCCGTCCGCAACGCCGCGGGACTTTTCGACATTTCGCACATGGCCGAGTTCACCGTCACCGGCGTCGGCGCCGGTGCGGTTCTCGACGCGATGCTGGCGGGCCGCATCTCCACGATGAAGGTGGGCAAGGCGAAGTATTCTCTGCTGCTCGACGACGCCGGTGGCATCGTCGACGACGTCATCGTCTATCGCCGTGGCCAGGACGACTTCCTCGTCATCTCCAACGCCGGCAACCGCGCGCTCGTGTCCGAGGCGTTCGGACGCTTCTTCGGTGACATCGAGATCGCCGACATCACCGATGAGATGTCGCTCATCGCCGTGCAAGGCCCGCTCGCCGCGCAGATCGTCGCCGGAACCGAAGGCGTCTCGGCGGGCGGCCTCGCGGACCTCGGGTACTACGCCTGGCTCGGCGGCACATACGCGGGTGAGGAACTCTTCATCGCGCGCACCGGTTACACCGGAGAAGACGGATTCGAGCTCATGCTGCCGAACGCCCTGGCCCCGGCCCTGTGGGATGCGTTGCTGGATGCCGGCCGTCCTCTCGGCCTCGTGCCGGCGGGCCTCGCTTCGCGCGACACGCTGCGTCTCGAGGCGGGCATGCCGCTCCACGGGCACGAGCTGTCGACCGACATCCTGCCCGCTCAGGCCGGTCTCGGCCGCGTCGTCGCGATGGACAAAGACGACTTCACAGGCAAGGAGGCGCTCGCCGCCGCCTCCGACACCCTTCCCGTCCTCGTCGGACTCGTCGCCGAGGGACGCCGCGCCGGCCGCGCGGGGTACGCCGTCGTGGATGCCGCCGGCGCCACCGTCGGCGAGATCACCAGCGGCGCCCTCAGCCCCACGCTCGGCCACCCGATTGCCATGGCGTATGTCGCGCCGGCATCCAGCGCCGTGGGCACCGAACTCTTCGTGGATGTGCGGGGCACCCGCATTCCCGCCACCGTCACCGCACTGCCTTTCTACCGGAGGACCACATGACCGACCTGACCGCGCTCCACTACACCGAAGAGCACGAATGGATCGCCCTCGACGGCGACATCGCGACCGTCGGGGTGACCGATTACGCCGCAGACAAGCTGGGTGACGTGGTGTTCGTCGAGCTCCCCGCCGTCGGCCAGACCGTCACCGCGGGCGACGTCTGCGGCGAGATCGAGTCGACCAAGTCGGTCGGCGAGCTGTACGCCCCGCTCACCGGCGAGGTCGTCGAGATCAACGATGCCGCCGTCGACGACCCGTCGCTCGTGAACGCCTCAGCCTTCGGCAAGGGATGGCTGCTGAAGATCCGCGTCGAGGGAGCGGTCGAGGGTCTCCTCGACCGGGCCGCGTACGTCGCCCTCACGGGCGGCGAGGCGTGAGCGTTCCCTTCACCGCGCGCCACATCGGCACCGACGACGCCGCTCAGAGCGCCATGCTGACGGCCCTCGGCTACGACAGCGTCGACGCCCTCGTCGAGCGTGCCGTGCCGGCCTCCATCCACGTGCAGCCGCTCGCCGACTCGGTGATCCCGGCGGCGGCCTCGGAGTCGGACACGCTCGCGGAGCTGCGTGAGCTCGCGTCGCAGAACCGCGTCGCGCGCTCGATGATCGGTATCGGCTACTACGACACGATCACCCCGTCGGTCATCCAGCGGAACGTGCTCGAGAATCCGTCCTGGTACACGGCCTACACGCCGTACCAGCCCGAGATCTCGCAGGGGCGCCTCGAGGCGCTGATCAACTTCCAGACGATGGTCACCGACCTCACCGGGCTGCAGACCGCCAACGCCTCGATGCTCGACGAGTCGACGGCGGTCGTCGAGGGGATGCTGGTCGCGCGCCGCGCGTCGAAGTCCCGCTCGAACGCCTTCCTCGTCGACGCCGATGCTCTGCCGCAGACGCGCGCACTGCTCGCGCACCGCGCCGCGGCGCTCGGCATCGAGATCCACGAGGTCGATTTCACCGGAGATCTTCCCGAGGCCTTCGGCGCCTTCATCCAGTACCCCGGCGCCTCCGGCCGCGTGTGGGACCCCGCCGTCGTGATCGCCGCGGTGCAGGCCGCGGGCGGTCTCGTGGTCGTCGCCGCCGACCTCCTGGCGCTCACGCTGTTGCGCTCGCCCGGATCGCTCGGCGCCGACATCGCTGTCGGGACGACGCAGCGCTTCGGCGTGCCGATGGGCTTCGGCGGGCCGCACGCCGGATACATGGCCGTGCGCGCCGGACTCGAGCGTCAGCTGCCGGGGCGCCTGGTCGGCGTGTCGATGGATGCGGCAGGTCACCCCGCCTACCGCCTCTCGCTGCAGACCCGCGAACAGCACATCCGCCGCGAGAAGGCGACGTCGAACATCTGCACGGCGCAGGTGCTGCTGGCCGTCATGGCCTCGATGTACGCCGTCTACCACGGCCCCGACGGACTCCGCCGCATCGCGTCGGAGGTCGCGGGCAAAGCCGCGCTGCTGCGCACGTGGCTCGAGGATGCCGGCAACGAGATGCTCCACGACGAGTTCTTCGACACTCTGGTCGTCCGTGTTCCGGGCCGCGCAGAGGAGATCATCGCGGCGGCGCGCGAGCGAGGGTTCCAGCTGTGGTTCCGGGGCAGCGACAGCGTCGGCATCTCGGTCGACGAGACCACGAGCGTCGCCGAGCTGCATCACCTCGCACAAGTGTTCGGTGGCCCGGCCCAGCGCGCGTTCGGATTCGTCGAGGGCGACCGGCTGCCGGCATCCCTCCGACGCGACGACGACTTCCTCACGCATCCGGTCTTCAACACGCATCGGTCCGAGACGGCGATGATGCGCTACCTCAAGCAGCTCGCCGATCGCGACTACGCGCTCGACCGGGGCATGATCCCGCTCGGCTCGTGCACCATGAAGCTGAACGCGGCGACCGAGATGGCGGCGGTCACGTGGCCGGAGTTCAGCCGCATCCACCCGTTCGCGCCCGTCGACGACGTCGCGGGCTACCTCGTGATGATCGAGCAGCTGGAGGGGTGGCTCGCGGAGGTCACCGGATACGACGCGGTGTCGCTGCAGCCGAATGCCGGCTCCCAAGGCGAGCTCGCCGGGCTCCTCGCGATCCGCGGCTATCACCACGCCGCCGGGGACACCCACCGCGACGTCTGCCTCATCCCGTCGTCCGCGCACGGGACGAACGCGGCATCCGCGGTGCTCGCGGGGATGAAGGTCGTCGTCGTCGCGTGCGACGAGGCCGGCAACGTCGACCTGGCCGACCTCCGCGCGAAGATCGCGGCGCACGCCGAGAACCTGTCGGCGCTCATGATCACGTATCCGTCGACCCACGGCGTGTACGAGCAGGATGTCCTGGACATCACCGGTGCCGTCCACGATGCGGGCGGCCAGGTCTACGTCGACGGGGCGAACCTCAACGCGCTGCTCGGTTTCGCGCGCTTCGGCGATCTCGGGGGCGATGTGTCGCACCTGAATCTGCACAAGACGTTCGCGATCCCGCACGGCGGCGGCGGTCCGGGCGTCGGGCCGGTCGCCGCGAAGGCGCACCTCGCGCCGTTCCTGCCGTCGCATCCGCTCGCGCAGCGGGCCGAGCACGCCGGCGGCTTCGTGTTCGACGGGGGGCCGATTTCGGCAGCTCCCTACGGGTCGGCATCCATCCTGCCGATCTCCTGGGCGTACGTGCGGATGATGGGGGCCGCGGGCCTGCGTGCGGCGACGGGCGCGGCAGTGCTGGCGGCGAACTACGTCGCGGTGCGCCTGCGCGATCACTACCCGGTGCTGTACGCGGGGGAGGGCGGGCTCGTCGCGCACGAGTGCATCCTCGACCTCCGGCCGCTGCGGGAGGAGACCGGCGTCACGGTGGACGATGTCGCCAAGCGGCTGATCGACTACGGCTTCCACGCGCCGACGATGTCGTTCCCGGTCGCCGGGACCCTCATGGTCGAGCCGACCGAGTCGGAGGACCTCGGCGAGATCGACCGGTTCGTCGAGGCGATGATCGCGATCGCCGGCGAGGCCCGGGCGCTGGCCGCCGGCCGCTGGCCCGCCGACGACAACCCGCTCGTGAACGCCCCGCACACGGCGCAGTCGGTGATCGAGGGGGAGTGGGAGCATCCCTACTCCCGCGCCGAGGCGGTGTACCCCGTCGCGAGCCTGGTGCGCACGAAGTACTGGCCGCCCGTGCGCCGCATCGACAACGCCTACGGCGATCGCAACCTGGTGTGCGCCTGCCCGCCTCCCGAGGCCTTCGCGTAGCCCCGCCGCGCCGGCGCGCATCCCATCTCCGCGAGGCACCGTTCTTGCCCCGAGACACGTCGTGCACGACAGTGTCTCGGGGCAAAGAAGGTGTCTCGCGGATCATTGTGCGCCGCGCAGGGCGGTCGGCAGCGTGAGGAGCGGGAGATCCTCGCGCGGCGATACGTGCGGGATGCCGGCGCCGGAGAGGATGGCGTCGAGCAGGTCGGGGGACGTGAGCTCGCCCCAGCCCCAGTGCCGCACGGTCGCCATGCCCCGACGCATCAGCCGAGCATCTCGGATTCCGCGAGCGCGGAGCGCGCCCCGAGCATCGCCCATCGCACCGCTGTACTTCACCGCGCCGTCGGCTTCACCTGCCACACGCCACCGCGGCCATGCGAAGTCCACACGATCGTCGTCGTCACCCCGCAGCCCCCGCACCCACGTCTGCAGATCCGGAGTCGGGAACCCGAGCCACTCGATCACCGCGGCGCTGACCGATTCGAGGGGGGACTCGGGGATCGCGCTGACGCGATCAGTGACCCACCGAGCGCGCGCTCTGCCGCGCGAGGAGGGATGCGTATCGACGAGGTGGCAGATGTCCGCCGCCTCGAGGGTGCGGTCGGCGCGGAGGGCCGAGTTCGCGACGGCCAGTCCGATGGCAGGATGCCGTAGTCGCGCCGCGTCGGCCGCGACTTCGCCGGGCGTCGCGACCAGGATGCCGCCCAGGCTCTCGGTTCGGGGATCGCGCTCAGCACCGTGGAACATCGTCGTTCCGACGCGGCGGGTCGTCACCGACCCCGGCACGACTGCGTGGACGAATCTCGGCTCGCCGAATACGGCCAAGCCACGCAGCGCAGCGGCCGAATCGCGCACGAAGACGGCATCCGGATGCTCCTGAGCGGCCGCGTGGACCCGCGCCAGGTACCGGTTCCACGGCGCCAGTTTCGACCACGCCTCCGTCGGCGCATACACACCTCGCGCCACCCGGCTCAGGTCACCGGCGCGCACCGCCCGGTCGATGTGCGACGACGCGCGTCGGCGGATCAGCGGGACGGGGCTGGGTGCTGCGGTGACGACCGTCATGCCCCGATTCCACCGCGGCCACACTCCCCTCAGCGCCCCACCACCGGCATCCGTGGACAACTGCCGCACTATCCGGCCTGTGGAGAACGCGGCGCCCCGTTTGCCCCGCCCGCGAGACACCGTCCCCGCGCCGAAACACCGGCGAGCAACACGTGTCTCGGGGCAGAAACGGTGTCTCGCCGACGGAGCGGGATGCCGGCGCCGCGCGGCGCGCGACACGCGCGCCGCGCAGCGCGCGGCGGGTCAGGTGAACAGGGCGGGGAGCCAGGCGGCGGCGAGGGGATAGCCCACGAACGCGATCACGTCGATCAGCACGTGGGCGAGCACCAGCGGCATCACGCGGCCCCAGCGGTGATACGCCCAGCCGAAGACGACGCCCATCGCGATGTTCCCCACGATCGGGCCGAAGCCCTGATACGCGTGGTAGGCGCCGCGCAGCGCAGCGGTCGACAGGATGATCGTCCACGTGCTCCAGGCCAGCCGCCGGAGGCGATCGAACAGGTAGCCGATGAAGATCACCTCTTCCGTGAGCCCGGCGCGGAGCGCCGCCAGCAGGAGGAGCGGGATCGTCCACCACGACGGGTCGAGCGGCGAGGCATCCACTTGGACCGTGATCCCGAGGGCGCGCCCGCCGAGATACAGCCCGAGCCCGGGCACTCCGATCACCACGAGCAGCAGCAGCGCCCGCCCGATGTCGCGGATGCGGAAGGTGAGCCCGATCCGGCGGAATGCCGACACGCCGGGCTCCCAGAGGAAGTACAGCGCGAGGGCGATGGGGGCGAACGCGAAGACCTGCCCGACGACCTGGTTCACGACGTCCCAGAAGGCTGCGGCATCCGCCCCCGGATTCAGCGACGTCGACTGGTCACCGAGGGCTTCCGGGCGCGTGAGAGCCTGTACGAGCGAGAGCACGGAGTAGACGGCGGAGCGCCCCACCGACAGCGCCAGCACGAGCGCGATCTCCCACCAGAGCCGAGAACGCATCTTGTCAGATTGCCACATCGAACCGGATTTGAGTTAAGGGTATGTAACGTTCTTGCTATCAGGTTTGAACGCGGCACACGTCGTGCTTATGGTGTCCCTATCCGCGCCCCGCCGTCCAATCGGCGGGTGCGCATAAAACCTTGCACAGGAGGAAAAGTGAGAATGAAGCGCATCTCGACCGCGGCGGCCATCGTCGCGGTTGGCGCCATGGCCATCACGGGCTGCGCCGCAAGCGGCGACAACGACGGCGACTCGGGTCTCGTCGAGGGCTCGTCGATTACAGCGGCATGGAACCAGGCTTTCTACTCGATGAACGGCAACACGTCGTTCGGTAACGCGACCGCCAACAACAACATCAACTACTTGGTGCTGGACGGCTTCAACTACTACGACAACACCCCCTCGCTGGTGAAGAACACGTCGTTCGGTTCGTACGAAGTGGTCGAAGAAGACCCGCTGACGGTCAAGTACACGATCGCCGATGGCGTGAAGTGGTCCGACGGCACCGACGTTGACGCCGCCGACCTTCTTCTGAACTGGGCTGCTCTTTCGCGCTCGCTCGACACTCCGGACTTCGACCCGGCCGACTTCACCGACCCGGAGACGGGTGAGTTCACCGATGCTTTCCCGACGGATGTCGTGTACTTCGACTCCGGCGCCACCCCGACGTCGGGCCTCGGCCTCGTGTCGGAGACCCCCGAGGTCGGCGACGACGGCAAGTCGATCACCATGAAGTACGACGCGCAGTACGTCGACTGGGAGCTCGCCTTCGCATCGCCGCTGCCCGCCCACATCGTGGCGGAGAAGTCGCTCGGCATCGACGACGCCGCGGAGGCCAAGGAGGCCGTGCTCGACGCCGTCCAGAACGACGACGCAGCCGCGCTCGCGAAGCTCTCCGCGTTCTGGAACGCCGGCTTCAACTTCACCGAGATGCCCGAAGACACCGACCTCGTCACCGCGAGCGGCCCGTACATCATTACGGACTATGTCGCCGACCAGTTCGTGACGCTGAAGGCCAACCCCGAGTACAAGGGCGAGAACTCGCCCAACATCGAGGAGATCACGATCCGCTTCATCCCCGACCCGCTCGCGGCGGTTCAGGCGCTGGAGAACGGCGAGGTCGACATCATTCAGCCGCAGGCCACCGCTGACATCGTGACCGCGCTCGACGCCATCGACGGCATCACCATCAACCAGGGTGTCGGCGGCACGTACGAGCACCTTGACCTGCAGTTCGACCAGGGCAAGAACCCGGAGAACATCTTCTCGAACGCCAAGGCACGCGAGGCCTTCCTCAAGACGGTTCCCCGCCAGGAGATCCTCGACAAGCTGATCAAGCCGATCGCCGGCGAGGACGCTCTGCTGCGCAGCTCGCAGATCTTCGTCCCGGGTGCCGATGGCTACGACGAGGCCATCGCCTCCAACGGCTCCGAGGCGTTCGCGGAGGTCGACATCGAAGGCGCCAAGGCGCTCCTCGCCGAGTCCGGTGTCACCAACACCGACGTCTGCGTCCTGTACGCATCGAACAACCCGCGTCGTGTCAACGAGTTCGCGCTGATCCAGCAGTCCGCTGGTCTCGCCGGCTTCAACGTCACCGACTGCGGCTCGACCGAGTGGGGCGGCCTTCTCGGTACCGCCGGCGCCTACGACGCGTCGCTCTTCGGTTGGCAGTCGACCAGCCTCGGCGTGACGAACTCGCTCCCGACGTTCGAGACCGGTGGCATCAACAACCTGAACTTCTACACCTCGGAGGCGGTGGACGCCGCGGTTTCGGCGCTGCAGACCGAGTTCGACGCGGAGAAGCAAATCACCCTTCAGCAGGACCTGGACAAGGCCCTGTGGGATGACTTCTACGGTGTCACCATCTTCCAGTTCCCGGAGGTCACGGCGTTCAGCGACCGCGTCACCAACATCGACCCGTCGATCCTCGCTCCGACGATCTTCTGGAACGCGTGGGACTGGGCAGTCACTGACGGCGGTACCGCCGAGTAAGCGCGAGAAAACGGTGTGATGCCGGGTCTGACCCGGCATCGAACCTAGGGAGGGTGCAGGTCCCTTCGGGGGCCTGCACCCTCCTGCGTTAGACTTTCTCGTCGCGGCGCGATCCGGAGACCGGCGCTTTCCAGCCGGCTCCGTTTCAGGCGCCGACTCATCGATTGGCAGGGCGCCACACCATGGCTTCATTCATCATCCGGCGATTGATCGCGTCGATCTTCGTGCTCTTCGCGGCGACGTTCCTGATGTACATCCTCGTGTCCTACTCGGGCGATCCCCTAGAAGACCTGAGGCAGAGCAACGCACCGAACAAGGCTGAGCTGATGGAGGCTCGGACCAAACTCCTCAACCTCGACATCGCCCCGCCGCTGCGGTATTTCCTGTGGCTCGGTGGCATCTTCCGCGGTGACTTCGGCATCAGCATCCAGAACCAGTCGGTGAACGCCCTTCTGGGCAACGCGATCACCGCGACGCTGACACTGGTCACAACCGCGACGATCGTTGCGATCATCCTCGGCATCACGGTCGGCATCGTGTCGGCGCTGCGCCAGTACACCGGCTTCGACTACGGCGTGACGCTGATGTCATTCCTCTTCTTCTCCCTCCCGATCTTCTGGGTCGCTGTCCTGCTCAAGCAGTACGGCGCGATCCAGATGAACAACTGGCTCGCGGACCCGGTGATATCCATCCCCGTGATCATCGGAATGTCACTACTGATGGGTCTGATCTGGATGTCTTTGCTCGGCGGCAAAGCCAAGCGGCGTCTGATCGTCTTCGGCGCCTCCGCCGTCGCGACCGGCGTCGTTCTCGCCGCGCTGTCGGTCACCCAGTGGTTCGCCGACCCTCAGATCGGCATCGTGGTCTACGCGTTCCTCGCCGTCGGCATCGCCGTCGGAGTCACGGCGATTTCGGTGGGCCTGCGCAACCGCAAGGCGCTCTACGCCGCGCTGATCGTCGCGGCCATCGGCATCGCGCTGTACTACCCGATGATGAACTCGCTGCTCAACGGCATGACGATGGTCACCTTCCTGCTGTATGCGCTCGGGGCGCTTGCCGTCAGTGGCGCGATCGGCTGGTTCATGGGCAAGCCCGATCGCGGCCCGGTGGTGCGGACGACGATGATCACCGGCTTCTTGGTCGCGGGCTTCATCGCGCTCGACAAGTACATGTCGTATTGGGCGGCATACTCGGCCTCCTCGCGTGTGCGGGGTCGGCCGATCGCCACAGTCGGCGCATCCACTCCAGGCCTCGGCGGCAACTTCTGGGTGCAGGGCATCGACCTGTTCACGCACCTCCTGCTGCCGACGATCGCGATCATCCTGATCTCGTTCGCCAGCTACACCCGCTACTCACGCGCGAGCCTGCTCGAGGTCATGAATCAGGATTACATCCGTACCGCACGGGCCAAGGGCCTCACGCAGCGCACCGTCGTGGTGCGTCACGCGTTCCGCAACGCGCTCATCCCCATCACGACGATCATCGCCTTCGACATCGGCGCACTGATCGGCGGCGCCGTCATCACCGAGAAGGTCTTCGGCTGGACGGGCATGGGAAGCCTCTTCATCAACGCTCTAGGCGTGCACGATCCGAATCCCGTCATGGCCTTCTTCGTCGTGACCGGGACGTTGGCCGTCGTCTTCAACCTGATCGCGGACCTCGTGTACGCGGCCCTCGACCCGAGAATCAAGGTGGGCTGACATGAGCATCTCCTCCAACGAGCCCACAACGACCGAGACCGAAGCCAAGGCCGAGATCACGATCGAGCAGAAGGAGACCGAAGGTCTCAGTCAGGGCCAGATCGTCCGCCGTCGATTCTTCCGGCACCGCGCGGCGCTCATCTCCATGATCGTGCTGGCCTTCATCGTCATCCTCGCTTTCACGTCGGTGGGCGTCGACCTCTGGAACATCCGCATCCCCGGCTGGTGGAAGTACGACTGGAACCAGATCCCGGCGAAGCTCAACAATGGTGAGCCCACGCTGAGCTTGTTCCCACCGGCCTTCGGTGAGCACCCGTTCGGTCAGGACGAGGTGGGCCGTGACATCTTCGCGGTCGTCATGCGCGGTGCGCAGCAGTCGATCATGGTCATGGTCATCGCGGGTGTGGTGGCGACCGTGATCGGCGTGGTCATCGGTGCGATCGCGGGCTTCTACGGCAAGATCACCGACGCCGTGCTGATGCGCTTCACAGACATCATCATCACGATCCCGCTGATCGTCATCGGCTCGGTGCTCGGCAACACGTTCGGCAGCCTCGGTGCCGCGGTGCTCGGCGTCGTGATCGGGATCTTCGCGTGGACGACCCTGGCCCGCCTCGTGCGCGGCGAGTTCCTCTCCCTGCGCGAGCGCGAGTTCGTGGATGCCGCACGTGTCTCGGGCGCGCGCGACCGTCGGATCATCTTCCGCCACATTCTCCCGAACGCAGTGGGTGTCATCGTCGTCAATGCGACGTTGCTCATGGCGGGTGCGATCCTCCTCGAGTCGGCGCTCAGCTTCCTCGGCTTCGGCGTTCAGAACCCGGATACCTCGCTCGGCAAGATCATCTCGGAGAACCAAGCCGCCTTCGCGACGCGACCCTGGCTGTTCTGGTGGCCGGGTGTGTTCATCATCGTCATCGCGCTCTGCGTCAACTTCATCGGTGACGGGCTCCGCGACGCGTTCGACCCGCGCCAGAAGAAGATGCCCAGCGAGCGCGCCATGGCTCGCGCCGGCCGTGCGTCAGGCCCCGTCGTTCCTGTCGTCGACACGACGCCGTCTACAGGTGCACAGTCGGTGACGGTGGCCGGCGAGGCCATCTACACGGGCGACGTCGTGGATCATCACGACCCGCGCCCCGAAGGGCCCGGCGACACCCAGAACAAGCCGCACGACACCGAGCGGTAAGGAACGGGTCCGTGATGCTGTCAGACCAGCAGGCCGATCGCCGTCGCCGTGCTCAGCGCCGCGGCGATGGCGACCGTCCAGCGGTGCCACGTAACGGTCGAGGCCTCAGGGTCGATGCCGCTCGCGAAAGCGCCGGTGTCGCGCAGACGTTCCCACCGCCCGCGCACGAGCTGCGCGAGGTTGCCCACCGGCGTCGTCGTGGCATCCGACAGACGAACCTCGCCGTGCACACCACGGGCCGAGTCGCCGATGCCGTCGAAGTCTCGGGGAGAGAGTCCGAGCGTGCGATGGCGACCGGATGCCGGCGCAGCCCAGACACGTACCAGCCGTCCCCGGTCGGCGGCGGCGGCGACGATGTGCAGCGTCAGGGCGTAGCGGGTGTCGATGGCGGTGATGTTCGGCCAGGGTACGAAGTGGGTGCGGAGCGGGTTCACCACGGTGACGCCATGCTCTGCCACGACGAGGCCCGGACGCCAGTACATCGCCCAGACGAGCCAGGCCACCAGCAGCAGCGGCCAGATGAAGCGCAGCGCGGCGAGCGGATCGGTCACGACAGTGGACACCACGCCGACGGCGCAGACAACGAACGTCGCGACGGAGAGGATTCGGCCGAAGAGTGGCCGGTAGTCGACCTCCTGAAAAGACATGACTTCAAGCTTTGCAGATAGGGAACCCATTCATGACTGACAAGACGAGCACCGACGCCGCCACCATAGCGTCACGCGACTCCCACCAGCCGATCCTCGAGGTGCACAACCTCGGTGTCGAGTTCTGGGTCGACGGCAAGTTCTACCCGGCCGCGATCGATATGAACTACGAAGTCCGCCGCGGCGAAGTGCTCGCCATCGTCGGTGAGTCGGGATCGGGAAAGTCGACGAGCTCGATGTCGTTGCTCGGCCTTCTCCCGGAGAACGCGCGCGTCACCGGGTCGATCAAGCTCCTCGGTCGCGAACTCCGCGGCGTCGACGACGCCACGCTGCGGTCTCTGCGTGGCAACGACATCGCCGTGATCTTCCAGGAGCCGATGACGGCGCTGAACCCCGTCTACACGATCGGGTTCCAGATCATGGAGGCGCTCCGATCCCACGACCGCTCGCTCGCGCCGTCCGAGGCGAGAGAGCGCGCCGTCGACCTTCTGCGCATGGTCGAGATGCCGAACCCGGAGCAGTCGTTCCACAAGTACCCGCACCAGCTGTCGGGTGGCCAGCGCCAACGCGCCATGATCGCGCAGTCGATCTCGTGCGACCCGCTGCTGCTCATCGCCGATGAGCCCACGACGGCACTCGATGTGACGGTGCAGGCCGAAGTGCTCGACCTCCTCCGCAACCTCCACAAACGCCTCGACTCGGCGATCATCCTCATCACTCATGACATGGGCGTCGTAGCCGACCTCGCCGACCGGATCATGGTGATGAAGAACGGTGTCGTCGTCGAGTCGGGCTCGGTCGAGCAGATCTTCGCCGCGCCGAACCACCCCTACACGAAGCAACTGCTCGCCGCCGTGCCGCACCTCGGCATCGGGGTCATCGAGGAGCCGACGGCCTTCGAGGTGCAACAGGAGTCGTCGCTCGCGTCGTTGCGCGAACGCGCCAGCGAGGTCGAGGCGGTCACCGAAACCCGCACGCCCGTGCTGAGCTTCCAGGACGTCGCCATCGAGTACCCGAAGCGGGGACGTATCCCGGCGTTCCGCGCCGCGGAGCACATCGACCTCGACATCTTCCCGGGTGAGATCGTCGGCCTCGTGGGGGAGTCGGGTTCCGGCAAGACGACCCTCGGGCGCGCCGCCATCGGCCTCCTGCCCATCGCCGACGGAAAGCTCACCGCCGTGGGCACCGATATCTCCGACGCCTCACGCAAGGATCTGTTCAAGATCCGCCGCAAAACCGGCATCGTCTTCCAAGATCCGGCCTCGTCGCTCAACCCGCGCATGCCCATCGGCCAGTCGATCGGCGAGCCGATACTGCTCGCCGGTGTCGCGAGCGGCAAGGCCCTCGATAAGCGCGTGGAAGAGTTGCTCAGTCAGGTCGAGCTGCCGGCGTCGTATCGCAATCGCTTCCCGCACGAACTGTCTGGCGGCCAGAAGCAGCGCGTCGGCATCGCGCGGGCGCTCGCGCTCGCACCCGAGCTGCTCGTCGCTGATGAGCCCACCTCCGCGCTCGACGTGTCGGTGCAGGCTCGCTTCCTCGACCTGCTCCAGGAGCTGCAGCAGGAGCTGCAGTTCGCGTGCTTGTTCATCAGTCATGACCTGGCGGTGGTAGACATCCTCGCTCACCGCATCGCTGTCATGCACCAGGGTGCGTTGGTGGAAGCGGGTACACGGGACGAGATTCTCCGCGGAGCGCGTCATCCCTACACGCAGCGGTTGATCGCTGCAGTGCCGGTGCCCGATCCTGCCGCCCAGCGGGCGCGTCGAGAAGCCCGAGCAGCGCTTCTCTCGCAGAGCGGATCGAACCCTAGCTGAAGACGACGGGCGCGCTGAGCGCGCCCGGGAGACCCCCAGACAACCCTGCGGTAGGCTGGGGGAGCGCACGTCCGCCTTCGCCGCGGGCAGCGATCGACTTTCTCCCACTTCTGCAAGGACTCATTCATGGCGCACGCCCTCCGTTCGGATATCCGCAACGTCGCGATCGTCGCGCACGTCGACCACGGCAAGACCACGCTGGTCGACGCGATGCTCCGTCAGACGGGCTCGTTCGGCGAGCACTCGCACGTCGAAGAGCGCGCGATGGACTCGAACGACCTCGAGCGTGAGAAGGGCATCACGATCCTCGCGAAGAACACGACGATCACCTACTCCGGCGTGCACTCCGAGACCCCCATCACGATCAACGTGATCGACACCCCCGGCCACGCCGACTTCGGCGGTGAGGTCGAGCGCGGCCTGTCGATGGTCGACGGCGTCGTGCTCCTGGTCGATGCCTCCGAGGGCCCGCTCCCGCAGACCCGCTTCGTGCTGCGCAAGGCGCTCGAAGCCAAGCTTCCCGTGATCCTCCTGGTCAACAAGACCGACCGGCCCGATGCCCGCATCGCCGAGGTCGAGGAAGAAGCCCACGACCTGCTGCTGGGCCTCGCATCCGACCTCGTCGACGACGTGCCCGACCTCGACGTCGACGCACTGCTCGACGTGCCGGTCGTCTACGCCTCCGGCCGCGCCGGAGCCGCCTCGGCGAACCGTCCCGACAACGGCGCGCTGCCCGACAACGACGACCTCGAGCCGCTGTTCGACGCGATCCTCAAGCATGTGCCGGCGCCGGCATATGACGACGAGGCCCCGCTGCAGGCATGGGTCACGAACCTCGACTCCTCGCCGTTCCTCGGCCGACTGGCGCTGCTGCGCGTCTTCAACGGCACGCTGAAGAAGGGCCAGACCGTGGCCTGGGTGCGCGCCGACGGCACCACCAGCAACGCCCGCATCACCGAGCTGCTGAAGACCCGCGCTCTCGAGCGCTACCCGGCCGACAGCGCCGGCCCCGGTGACATCGTCGCCATCGCCGGCTTCGAGGACATCACGATCGGCGAGACGATCGCCGACCCCGAAGACATCCGTCCCCTGCCGGCGATCACGGTCGACGACCCCGCCATCTCGATGACGATCGGCACCAACACCTCGCCGCTCATGGGCAAGGTCAAGGGGCACAAGCTCACGGCCCGCATGGTCAAGGACCGCCTCGACCGCGAGCTCATCGGCAACGTCTCGCTCAAGGTCGTCGACATCGGACGCCCGGATGCCTGGGAAGTCCAGGGCCGTGGCGAGCTCGCACTCGCGATCCTCGTGGAGAACATGCGTCGCGAAGGCTTCGAGCTCACGGTCGGCAAGCCGCAGGTGGTCACGAAGCAGATCGACGGCAAGATCCACGAGCCGTTCGAGCACTTGACGATCGACGCGCCCGAGGAGTACCTCGGCGCCATCACGCAGCTGCTCGCCGCCCGCAAGGGCCGCATGGACAACATGACCAACCACGGCACCGGCTGGGTGCGCATGGAGTTCGTCGTGCCGTCGCGCGGGCTCATCGGCTTCCGCACCGAGTTCCTCACCACGACCCGCGGCACGGGCATCGCCAACGCCATCTCGCACGGCTACGAGCCGTGGGCCGGTCACATCACGACGCGTCAGAACGGCTCGATCGTCGCCGACCGCATGGGTGTCGTCACTCCGTTCGCGATCATCGGCCTGCAGGAGCGCATGTCGTTCTTCGTGCAGCCGACGCAGGAGGTCTACGAGGGCATGGTCGTCGGCGAGAACTCCCGCGCCGACGACATGGACGTCAACATCACCCGTGAGAAGAAGCTGACGAACATGCGTGCCGCCAGCTCCGACTCGTTCGAGTCGATGACCCCGCCGCGCCTGCTGACGCTCGAGGAGAGCCTCGAGTTCGCCCGCGACGACGAGTGCGTCGAGGTGACCCCCGAGGTCGTGCGCATCCGCAAGGTCGTGCTCGACGCGACCGAGCGCGGTCGCGCCGCCTCGCGTCTCAAGCGCCAGGACGCCAACGCCTGACCCGGGCGGGCTAACGACGTTTCGTCTCGCTTCGCTCGCTCAACGGGCGAGGTGACTGCGACGTTTCGTCTCGCTTCGCTCGCTCAACGGGCGAGGTGACTGCGGCGTTTCGCCTCGCTGCGCTCGCTCACCGGGCGGCGGGGGAGCGGAGGATCTTCTCCATCGCCTTGCCCTTCGCGACCTCGTCGACGAGCTTGTCGAGGTAGCGGATCTGCTGCATCAGGGGGTCTTCGATCTCCTGCACGCGGATGCCGCAGATGACGCCGGTGATCAGCGACGCATGCGGATTCAGCCTGGCATCCGCGAAGAAGTCCCGAAACGTCGTCCCCGCCGCGACGTGCGCGTCGATCTCGGCCTGCGAGTACCCGGTCAGCCACCGGGTCACCTCGTCGACCTCCGCCTTCGTGCGGCCCTTGCGCTCGACCTTCTGGATGTACAAGGGGTACACCGAGGCGAACGGCATGCGGTAGACGCGTTCCATGCCCACCAGGCTACCCCCGGCCAGTAGGCTCGGGCAGGTGGATCAGGATGCCGGAACGCGCCGCGCGTGGCGCGACGGCATCGGCGTCTCGCTCGCGACGAGCGCCTACGGCATCTCGTTCGGGGCGCTCGCGGTGACGTCGGGCCTCGATATCTGGCAGACGTGTGTGCTGAGCCTCGTGATGTTCACCGGGGGCTCGCAGTTCGCGTTCATCGGAGTGATCGGCTCCGGCGGGCTCGCGGCCGCTCCGGCGGCGATCGCCTCGGCAGGGCTCCTGGGGGTGCGAAACGTCGCCTACGGTCTGCGGATGGCGCCCGTGGTGGGCACCGGGCGGGCGCGCTGGGCGGCGCCGCACTTCACGATCGACGAGTCGACCGCCGTCTCGCTCGCGCAGACCGAGCCGCGATCCCGATCGGTCGGCTTCTGGGTCACCGGCATCGGCATCTACCTCGGCTGGAACCTCACGACCCTCCTCGGGGCGCTCGTCGGCGACGTGCTGGGCGATCCGCGGGCCTACGGGTTGGATGCCGCGGCCGCCGCCGCGTTCCTGGCTCTCCTCTGGCCACGCCTGAAGCAGCGCCAGGCGATCGCCGTCGGGATCGCTGCCGCCGTCGTGGCCGTCGTGCTGACCCCTGCCATCATGCCCGGCCTGCCCGTGCTCGTCGCCGCGCTGGTCGCGGTGCTCGTCGGCTGGCTCAACTGGTTCGCGCCACTGCGGGGAGTGGCGGGGTGACCCTGTGGACCGCGGTGCTGGCGGCATCCACCCTGTGCCTGGCGCTCAAGGCGCTCGGCTATCTCATCCCCGCGCGCTGGTTCGCCGCTCCCGCGCCGTCGCGGATCGTCGACCTTCTCACCGTCGCGCTGCTCGCCGCGCTCGTCGCGGTGCAGACCGTCGGTGCGGGGCAGGCGATCGTGGTCGACGCGCGGGTGCCGGCACTCGTCGTCGCGGCCGGACTCCTGATCATCCGCGCGCCGTTCCTGGTGGTCGTGGTGGTGGCGGCGATGGTCGCCGCTCTCCTCCGGCTCTGGGGCCTCGCGACGTAGGATCGCCGGGTGGGAACTTCTCTGGCACGCATCGGCACGTGGGCGATCGCCCTGATCATCGGCATCGTCTACGGCGTCGCGGGCACGATCGGCCAGGCCGCGACGTGGGGATGGTTCCCGCTCGGGCTCGTCGTCGCCGTCATCGGGGTCTCGGCGCTGCTGGTCGCGGTCCGCTTCCTCACGGAAGACCGGTGGGCGACGCTGGCGACGGCGATGGGTGCCATGCTGGCTACCCTCGTCTTCTCGGGGCGTGGCCCCGGCGGCTCGGTCGTCGTGCCCGCACCGGAAGACGGCGCGGTGTCGACCGGCATCATCTGGACCATCGCGGTGCCCGTCATCGCGGCCGTCGTCATCGCTTGGCCGACGCTTGCGCCGCGCGCGGCGTCGGCGGAAGCGGGCCAGTCGCCGGAGGGCGAACTAGACTGATCTCGTGACGTATGTGATCGCCCTGCCGTGCGTAGATGTGAAGGACCGTGCCTGTATCGACGAGTGCCCCGTCGATTGCATCTACGAGGGCGAACGCTCGCTCTACATCCACCCGGATGAATGCGTCGACTGCGGCGCGTGCGAACCGGTGTGCCCGGTCGAGGCGATCTACTACGAAGACGACCTCCCGAGCGAGTGGCAGGACTACTACACCGCCAACGTCGAGTTCTTCGAGGACATCGGCTCGCCCGGCGGCGCGGCCAAGGTGGGCGTGATCGCGAAGGATCACCCCGTGATCGCCGCTCTTCCTCCGCAAGCGCACTGATGGCCGTCCGCGACCTCGACGACTACCCCTGGGACGCCGTCGCGCCGTACGCTGCCACGGCCCGCGAGCACGAGGGAGGCATCGTCGACCTGTCGATCGGTTCTCCCGTCGACCCGACGCCGAATATTGTCCGCGAGGCGATCGTCGCCGCGACTGACGCGCACGCCTACCCGCAGACGGTCGGCACGCCGACGCTGCGCGAAGCCATCGTCGCCTGGTACGAGCGCCGCCGCGGCGTGCCGGGCCTGACGAGCGATCAGGTGCTTCCGACGGTCGGCTCGAAGGAGCTCGTGGCGCTCCTGCCGCTCCTCCTCGACGTCACGGCGGGGGATGCCGTCGTGCACCCGCGCGCGGCCTACCCGACGTACGCCGTGGGCGCTCAGCTCGTCGGCGCCACCCCGGTCGCCAGCGACGACCCCGCCGACTGGCCGGAGAACACCCGCCTCGTCTGGCTCAATTCGCCCGGCAACCCGGACGGGCGCGTGCTCGGCGTCGCGCACTATCGCGCGGCCGTCGCGCGCGCCCGCGAACTCGGCGCGGTCATCGCATCGGACGAGTGCTACGGCGAACTCGGCTGGGAGGGGGAGTGGGCCGCCGAGCGCGTGCCCAGCATCCTCGACCCGCGGGTGACGGACGGCGACGTCTCCGGCATCCTCTCGGTCTATTCGCTGAGCAAGCAGTCGAACCTGGCCGGCTACCGCGCGGCCTTCGTCGCCGGCGACGCGGCGCTCATCGCCTCTCTCGTGACGGTGCGCAAGCACCTCGGCCTCATGCTGCCGGCGCCCGTGCAGGCCGCGATGGTGGCGGCCCTCGGCGATGACGAGCACGTCGAGGCGCAGAAGGAGCGGTACCGCGCCCGGCGTGACGTGCTGCGCCCCGCGCTTGTCGCCGCGGGCTTCCGCATCGATCACTCCGAGGGCGGGCTCTACCTGTGGGCGACCGAGGGGCAGGACGCCTGGGTCACGATGGGGCGCCTGTCCGAACTCGGCATCCTCGCCGGGCCGGGCCACTTCTACGGCACGCACTTCCCGCAGCACGTGCGCTTCTCCCTCACGGCGAGCGACGAGCGCATCGCCGAGGCCGCACGCCGCCTGTCCGTTTCGTAGGCATCCTCCTACGGAATCCGGCATCCTTTGGCGCGGATCTGAGTAGGCCCGGGCGGCCACTAGGCTGTAGGAACCCCCAAAGAACCCAAGGAGGCTTCGTGAGCGACGCGGGAAACCCCCAGATGGCCACTGTCACCGTCGGTGACACCACCGCCCAGCTGCCGATCCTGGCAGGTTCCGAAGGGGTTCCGGCCGTCGATTTCTCGACGTTCACGAAGCAGACCGGGCACACGAGCCTGGACTACGGGTTCGTCAACACGGCCGCCACGAAGTCGGCGATCACCTACATCGACGGCGACCAGGGGATCCTCCGCTACCGCGGCTACCCGATCGAGCAGATCGCGCAGCACAGCAGCTACCTCGAGGTCGCGTGGCTGCTGCTCTACGGCGAGCTGCCGACGGCCGACGAGCTGGGCGAATTCGACGAGAAGATCCGTCGCCACACCCTGCTGCACGAGGACCTCAAGCGCTTCTTCACGGCCCTGCCGCACACGGCGCACCCCATGTCGGTGCTGTCGGCGGCGACTGCCGCGCTCTCGACCTACTACGAGGGCCAGAGCGACCCCAACAACCCCGAGCACGTCGAGCTGAACACGATCCGCCTGCTCGCGAAGCTGCCCGTCATCGCGGCGTACGCGCACAAGAAGTCGATCGGTCAGGCGTTCCTGTACCCCGACAACTCGCTGAGCTTCGTCGACAACTTCCTGAAGCTGAACTTCGGCACCCTCGCCGAGGTCTACCAGGTCGACCCGCTGATGTCGCGGGCGCTCGAGCGCCTCTTGATCCTCCACGAAGACCACGAGCAGAACGCGTCGACCTCGACCGTGCGCCTGGTCGGATCGACCGGCGCGAACCAGTTCTCGTCGATCTCCGCCGGCATCCAGGCCCTCTCCGGCCCCCTGCACGGCGGTGCGAACGAGGCCGTGCTCACGATGCTCGGCCGTATCCGCGATTCGGGCGAGAGCGTCGAGCGCTTCGTCGAGCGGGTGAAGAACAAAGAAGAGGGCGTCAAGCTCATGGGCTTCGGCCACCGGGTCTACAAGAACTACGACCCGCGCGCCAAGCTCGTGAAGGAATCGGCCGACGAGGTGCTGTCCGCCCTCGGCGTGAGCGACCCGCTCCTCGATCTCGCCAAGCAGCTCGAGGAGATCGCGCTCAGCGACGACTACTTCCGCGAGCGCCGCCTGTACCCGAACGTCGACTTCTACACCGGCGTGATCTACAAGGCGATGGGTTTCCCGACGCGCATGTTCACGCCCCTGTTCGCCATCGGGCGACTGCCCGGATGGCTCGCGCACTGGCGCGAGATGCAGAACGACCCGCAGACCAAGATCGGCCGCCCGCAGCAGCTGTACACCGGCTCCGGCGCGCGCGACTACCCGACCGCCTGACGGGTCGGCGCGAGCCGCGCCCGCGCGCAGAGTCGGACGGTGTCGTCGGAATCGGATGCCGGTGGCCCCGGGCATCCGATTCTGCGTGCGATGTCCGATTGTGCGAACACCGTGGGCGATCAGGCGTGCAGGGCCTCGTTCAGCGTCACGCCGGCACCGGATCGGCGCACTGCCTCGACCGCGCCGGTCAGGGAGTTGCGGCGGTAGAGGATGCCGTTCTGCCCGGAGAGCTGGGCGCCCTTGACGACGGGGCGGGTGCCGTCGTGGAGCGGCGCTTCCTGGGGGAGGGAGATCTTCGAGCCGGCGGTGACGTAGAGGCCCGCCTCGACGATGCAGTCGTCGCCGAGCGAGATGCCGATGCCGGCGTTCGCGCCGAGGAGCGTGCGCGCGCCGATCGACACACGGTGCGATCCGCCGCCCGAGAGGGTGCCCATGATCGACGCGCCGCCGCCGATGTCGCTGCCGTCGCCGACGACGACACCCTGCGAGATGCGCCCCTCGACCATCGAGGCGCCGAGGGTGCCGGCGTTGAAGTTGACGAATCCCTCGTGCATGACGGTGGTGCCGGGCGCGAGGTGGGCGCCGAGGCGCACGCGCGACGCATCCGCGATGCGCACGCCTGCGGGGGTGACGTAGTCGGTGAGGCGCGGGAACTTGTCGAGGCCCTGGATCTGGATGCCGGCGCGCTGCAGGCTGCCCCGCAGGCGCTCCGCGTCGTCGGGGTGCACGGGGCCCGCGTTGGTCCACGCCACGTTGGGCAGGTGGGCGAAGATCCCCGTGAGGTTGAGGTCGTTGGGCGCCACCAGCAGGTGCGACAGGGCGTGCAGACGCAGGTAGGCGTCGCTCGTGCCGGTGGGGGCGGCATCCAGATCGATGTCGACGATCACGACCTCGGTGCGCACAGCCCGGCGCGCGTCGTCGCCGACGAGCTCGTCGAGCGCGCTCGTGTCGACCGAATCAGAGGAGCGGCCGAGCTCGGGCGCGGGGTACCAGGTATCCAACACCGTGCCGTCCTGTGACACCGTCGCCAGTCCCGCACCCCACACCCACCGCTGTTCGCTCATCCCTCCAGGTTATCGGGCGTGGCAGGCTCGGTAGACTCGGGCCCATGCCTGCGCTGGATCTCACCCTCTCCTCGGCCGACCTCACCCGCACGATCTGCGACGTCCCGAGCGTGTCGGGCGACGAGAAGACGCTCGCCGACCTGATCTTCGACGCGGTGAGCGCGCTCGGGCACCTCGAGGTCTACCGCGACGGCGACACGATCGTCGCGCGCACGCACCTCGGCCGCGCCCAGCGGGTCGTCATCGCCGGGCACATCGACACCGTTCCGATCAACGACAACGTGCCGACGCGCGACATCGACGAGGACGGCGCGCCCGTCATCTGGGGGCGCGGCACGGTCGACATGAAGGCGGGCGTCGCGGTGCAGCTCAAGCTCGCGGCCGAGCTCGCCGACCCCCGCGTCGACATCACCTGGATGTGGTACGACCACGAAGAAGTGGATGCCGACCTCAACGGCCTCACCCGGCTCGCAGCGACGCGGCCCGATCTGTTCGCGGGTGACTTCGCGATCCTCGGCGAACCGTCGAACGGCCAGGTCGAGGGCGGGTGCAACGGCAACCTCCGCGCGATCGTGCGCACCGACGGCGTGCGCTCGCACAGCGCCCGGTCGTGGATCGGCGAGAACGCGATCCACAAGGCCGCCCCGATCCTCGCGCGCCTCGCGCAGTACCGGGCGCGCGAGATCGACGTCGAAGGACTCGTCTACCGTGAGGGCCTGAACGCCGTGCGCATCTCCGGCGGCATCGCCGGCAACGTGATCCCCGACCTCTGCGAGGTCGAGGTGAACTACCGCTTCGCGCCGAGCCGCTCGGCTGAGCAGGCGATCGATCACGTGCGCGAGGCCTTCGCCGGGTTCGAGGTGGAGATCGTCGACCTGGCAGCCGGCGCGCGCCCGGGCCTCGACGCGCCGCTCGCGCAGGAGTTCGTGGCGGCCGTCGGCGCCGAACCCCGCCCGAAGTACGGCTGGACCGACGTCGCCCGTTTCTCGGCGATGGGGGTGCCGGCGGTCAACTACGGCCCGGGCGACCCGCACTTGGCCCACCACGACGAGGAGCGCGTGCCGGTCTCGCAGATCGACGATGTGGAGCGAGGCCTGCGCGCCTGGCTCAGCGCGTGACGATGCGCCGACCCGCGGTGCAGATCGCGCTCGTCTATCTCGCGGCGCGCGCGGTCACGACGACGTTCCTGCTGATCGCCGCGGAACTGTCGGGTCCGGCATCCCGCTTCGGGGCGGACGCCACCCTCGGCACGCTGTCGATGGGCTGGGACGGCCAGTGGTACTGGCTGGTCGGCACGGCAGGGTACCCGAGCACGCTGCCGCTGGATGCCGCCGGCAACGTGACGCAGAACGCGTGGGCGTTCATGCCGCTGTACCCCGCGCTCTCGCGCGCCCTGAGCGTCGTCGTGGGCTCGTACCCGCTGGCGGCGGTGCTGGTGGCCCTCGTAGCCGGCTATACAGCGTGTCTCGCGCTGTTCCACCTGCTCTGGTTGCGCATCGACCGGGTGTCGGCGATGTGGGCGGTCGCGCTCTTCGCCGCGGGGCCGCTCGGCGCCCTCTTCCAGATGGGGTACGCCGAGTCGCTCTTCCTGACGTGGCTGCTCTTCGCGCTCTGGGCCCTGCTGCGCCGTAGCTTCCTGTGGCTGTACCTTCTCATTCCCCTGATGGGATACACCCGCCCCGGGGTGCTGGCTTTCGCGCTGCTCCTGGGCCTCTACGGCATCCACCGCTGGCTCCGGCGCCGCGACGATCCGTTGCCGGGGCGCGAGATCGTCCACATCGTCGCGCTGGGCGCTCTCGCGACGCTGGTCGGCTTTTCCTGGCAGGTGATCGCCACGATCGTCACCGGCGACCCCTCCGCCTACATGGACACCGAGCTGTCGTGGCGGCAGAGCTGGACCGGCGAGAGCGAAAGCGCCTTCGTGCCGTTCTCGGGGTTCATCCACGCCGCCGCGATCTGGTTCCGGCTGTGGGGGCTCCCCGAAGTTCTCGGCTACGTCGCGCTCGGCGTTCTGGTGATCGCCGCGGGGCTGATGCTCTTCCAGCGGCACGTGCGCCGTCTCGGTCCGGAGATCCGGCTCTGGACGGCGAGCTACCTCATCTATCTGCTCGCGGTGTTCTTCCCCCAGTCGAGCCTGTTCCGGCTGCTCCTGCCGCTCGCTCCGTTGTACGGCGCGCTCGCGCTGCCGCGGTCGACCACGTGGCGGGTGGGCATGCTGGTCGCCGGCCTCGCCCTGCAGGCGTGGTGGATCTACCAGATGCTGGCTCTCGGCAATACCTACGCTCAGATCCCCTGACCCGACGCGGTGGACGGCTTGTGTCCCCGGGACCGGGTAAACTCGAAAGGTAGTCCTCTGAGGAATAGGAGCCGAAAATGGCAGCCATGAAGCCGCGAACCGGTGACGGACCGATGGAGGCCGTGAAGGAAGGGCGCCTGATCATCGTGCGGGTGCCGCTCGAAGGTGGCGGACGCCTCGTGGTGTCTGTCAACGATGCAGAGGCCAAAGAACTCCACGGCGTTCTCGCAGGGGTCGTCGGCGCCGCCTGACCCTACGCACCATCGCCACGAACGGCCGGTCTTCGGACCGGCCGTTCGTCATGTGCGGGCGCTCCCGCGGTGCGCAACTGCAAGGGTTCGGGCTCGACACGCCGGGGTGGATGCCGGCATCCCGGCGCGCCGCGGTCGAGGACTTGCAGTTCGGGGCGCCCCGGCGGAGTCAGCGCGCCGCGGTGGTCGTCAGCTGCAGCAGGCCCTCGCCGACGATCGACAGCGCACCGAGGACGGCGGGTGAGGACTGCGTCTCCTGGATGAGCGAGCGGTAGGCGCTCGTCACCGCGTCGCGACGCACCGGATCGGCCACGGCGCCGCCGGCGAGCACGCGCGGCACGAGCACCGTGCCGCCTACGCGGACGAGCCGGAGAGCGTGTTCGACGTATTCGATGACGCCGTCAGCATCCGCGTCGACGAGGACGATGTCATACGACGCCTCATTCATACGCGGGAGGACATCTGCTGCGCGACCGGAGATGAAGCGGGCGCGCGCGGGCGGGATCTTCGCCTCCGCGAAGGCCGCGCGCGCGGCCGCGAGGTGCTCGGGCTCGTTGTCGATCGTGGTGAGGGTCGCACGCGGCGAGCCGTGCAGGAGCCAGAGCCCGGACACGCCGCCGCCGGTGCCGATCTCGACGATGTTGAGCGCCGCCGTGGCCGCCGCCAGCACGGAGATCTGCGCGCCGACGGGCGCGCTGATGGGATCGGCGCCGAGTTCGACGGCGTGCGCGCGGGCGCGCGCGATCGCATCGGGTTCGATCGTCGCTTCGTCGACGAACCTGCGGATCGCGTCGTATTCGGCCATGGTGCCCTCCTCGTGTCAGCGTACGGTGCGCGGCGTGATCGCCGCGCGAGGCGCACGGGTAACCTGGAGCCATGTTCTTCGGGATCGACGGCGACAAGCTGCTGCTCATCGCGCTCGTCGCCGTGCTGCTCGTCGGCCCCGAGCGTCTGCCCCGCTATGCCGAGGCCCTCGGTAAGTTCACCGTACGGGCGCGCGAATGGCTCGGCGGCGCGAAGACTCGCGTGAAAGAGGAGATGGGCGAGGACTTCGACGACATCGAGTGGCGCAAGCTCGATCCGCGCCAGTACGACCCGCGCCGCATCATCCGCGACGCTCTCCTCGACGATGCTCCCGTGCCGACCGTGCAGGCAGCAGCCGCGGGCGCTGCCATCGCGGCGACGTCGCCGTCGATGCCGGCCGACCGCGTCGACCGGAGCGCGCCGGTGCCGTTCGATTCCGAAGCCACCTGAGCGTCGTCAGGTCGGCGTGACGGGAAGCGCCCGGCCGGCGAGGCCACGCGGCGAGCGCGCGAGCTGGTCGGCGACGGCGGCGATGGCGACGGCGGCGGGATCCGACGGCGCGCCGACGACCACCGGCGCTCCCGTGTCGCCGCCGGTGCGCAGCGCGACGCTCAGCGGGATCGAGCCGAGGAGGGGCGCGTCCAGCGCACCGGCGACCGCCTGGCCCCCGCCCGAGCCGAACAGGTCGAGCGTCGACCCGTCGGGGAGGGAGAACGCCGCCATGTTCTCGATGACGCCGAGGACGCGTTGGCCGGTCTGGCGCGCCACGAGACCCGAGCGCACTGCGACGTCGGATGCCGCCGCCTGGGGCGTCGTGACGACGAGCACCTCCGCGTGCGGCAACAGCTGACCGACCGAGATGGCGACGTCGCCCGTGCCGGGAGGCATGTCGATGAGGAGGATGTCGAGGTCGCCGAAGAACACGTCCGTCAAAAACTGTTGCACCGTGCGGTGCAGCATCGGTCCGCGCCACGCGACGGCGGACGCGGCCTGATCGCGGGGCAGGAACATCCCGATCGAGATCGCCTTCACGCCGTACGCCACCGGCGGCAACATGAGGTCGTCGATGCGCGTCGGCTGCGGCGGCACGCCGTCGGGCTCCACGAGGCCGAGGAGCGCCGGAATCGAGAAGCCGTGCACGTCGGCGTCGATCAACCCGACCGCCAGGCCGCGCTCGGCCAGCGCGACGGCGAGGTTGGCGGTGACCGTCGACTTGCCGACGCCGCCCTTGCCGCTCGTCACGGCGATCACGCGCGTGAGGGAGTCGGGGCCGAACGGCATGACGCGCGCTCGTCCGCCGCGGAGGCGCTCGGTCAGGGCGGCCCGTTCGGCGGGCGTCATGACGCCGATCGTCAGCGCGACGTCGGAGATGCCGGCGACGCCGGCCGCGGCATCCCGCACGTCGCGGGCGATGCGGTCGGCGGCCGGGCACCCGACGATCGTGAGCGCGATCTCCACCTGCGCCGTCGTGCCGTCGACGTCGACCGCGCGGATCATGTCGAGCTCCGCGAGCGGGCGGCGCAGCTCGGGATCGATGACCGCTCCGACGGCACCGCGGACGCGGCCCTGAAGGCTCATGCCGACGGTGCCGCGTCGCGGTCGCCCGGCTGCTCCATCAGGGCGCGCAATTCGTGGCGGAGCACATCGCGGGTCACGACCTGCTCGGTGACGTCGGTGAGGGCCATCCGCAGCGCCACGATCTCGCGGGCCAGGTACTCGGTGTCGGCGAGGTTGCGCTCGGCGCGTTGACGATCCTGCTCGATCTGCACGCGGTCGCGGTCATCCTGACGGTTCTGGGCGAGGAGGATGAGCGGCGCGGCATATGACGCTTGGAGCGAGAGCATGAGGGTCAGTGCGGTGAAGCCGTTCGCGGCGGAATCGAAGCGCAGACCGATCGGCATGAGCGTGTTCCACGAGATCCACGCGATGCAGAAGAGGCTGAGGATGAGGAGGAACGTCGGCGTGCCCATCGCGCGCGCGATCCACTCGGTGAAGCGGCCGAAGCGGTCACGCGAGGGCTGCGGCGTGCGCGCCAGCACGCTCGAGCGGCGACCGCGCGGGTTCTCGAGGGTGATCTTGGGGGCCTTCGCCATCATCGCGGCACCCCCACCGTGTCGCCGTCGTGCGAGCGCCAGTCTTCGGGCAGGAGGTAGTCGAGCACGTCGTCGATGCTGACCGCGCCGACGAGGCGCTGGGCCTGGTCGACGACCGGTACCGAGACGAGGTTGTAGCTGGCGAGCAGGCGCGCGACCTCCGCCGCCGTCGCGGTGGCCTGAACGGCATCCACGGTGTCGTCGATGATCGAGCCGAGGCGCTCGTGCGGGGGATAGCGCAGCATCCGCTGGAAGTGCACCGTACCGAGCAGGCGGCCGGTCGGGGTCTCGTACGGCGGGAGCGTGACGAACACGGCCGCCGCGAGTGCGGGGTGCAGCTCGTGCCGCCGGATGAGGGCGAGCGCTTCGGCGACGGTCGCGTCGGCCGAGAGCACGATGGGCTCACTCGTCATGAGTCCGCCGGCGGTGTCGGGGCCGTACTGGAGGAGCGCGCGCACGTCTTCGGCCTCTTCGGGCTCCATCAGCTCGAGCAGCTCTTCGCGCTGGTCGGCCGGCAGCTGCGCCAGCACGTCGGCGGCGTCGTCGGGCTCCATCTGGTCGAGAATGTCGGCGGCGCGCTCGTCTCCGAGCGCTTCGAGGATGTGCACCTGGTCGTCTTCGGGCATCTCCTCGAGCGCGTCGGCGAGACGCCCGTCGGAAAGCTCTTCGGCGACTTCGAGCAGGCGCTCGTCGGGCAGGTCGAGGAGTGTGTTGGCGAGGTCGGCCGGCTTCAGCTCGGAGTAGGTCGCCACGAGCTGCTCGGCCGACTGCGCTTCGCCCGGCGCCTGCTGCTCACGCACGTCCGCCCAGACGGCGAATGTCGTCGGGCCTTTCGCGAACGGGGCGGCGCTCGTCTTGGGCTTGCGCAGGAAGAGCTGGCCCACATCCCACTCGCCGAGCCGGCTGCGCTCGATCGCGACGTCTTCGACGACCGCGCGGCCGGAGCCGTCGCGGAAGTAGACCGTGCGGCCGAGCATCTCGGCCATGACGCGCACTTCGCCACCGCGCGCCTGGAAGCGGCGCACGTTGATGAGTCCCGTGGTGATGACCTGCCCGGTGGCGATCGAGGTGACGCGTCCGATGGAGAGGAACACGTGCCGGCGACCGGGGATCTCCACGACGAGACCGACGACGCGCGGCGGATCGTCTTTTCGGTAGATGACGACGACATCCCGGACCTTGCCGAGCCGGTCGCCCGCGGGGTCGAAAACGGTGCAGCCGGTCAGGCGTGCCACGAAAACCCTCTGCGTACTCACTCGTCCAGCGTAGTGCGCGATGCGCGCGGGAGCGGGTCCGCCGGGCAGGTGGCGAGCGTGACAGGATGGGGAAATGAGCATGATCGGCGGCACCCCGCAGGAGCACGGCGAGAAGATCGCCGAGCACGCGACGTATCAGGGCGCGCAGAAGACCGTGACGCAGCTGATCGAGGCCGACATCCCCGCGAAGGACATCGCCATCGTCGGGCGGGGCCTCCGCTCCGTCGAGAGCGTCACGGGCCGCCTCGGCTACGCGACGGCGGCCCGCTCCGGTGCGGTCAACGGCATCCTGCTCGGCCTGCTGTTCTCCGCGATCTTCGTGCTGGGCACGCCCGGCGCCGCCCTCCAACTGTTCATCGGCGTCATGCTCGTCGGCATCGCGGTGGGCATGCTCCTCAGCCTCATCACCTACACGCTCGTGCGCCGCCGGCGCGACTACACCTCGATCACGCAGGTCATCGCCGACGACTACGAGGTGACGGTGTTGCCGCGCTCGATCCACCGCGCCCGCGAGATCGTCGGGCGCACGGCGGCACCCGCGGCGCACGGCCTGCCCGCGCCGGCCGTCCCGCCGGCATCGGAGGTACCCGAGTACGGCGAACGCGCGCGGCCGCAGTACGGCGAGCGTGCAGGTGCTGCGGGCGAGCGCGTCGACCCCGCGCCCGAGCCCGTCGTCGGTGAACACGTTGACCCCGAGGCGCCGCCGCGCTACGGCGAGCGCGTCGACCCGTCGCCCGGAGAAGGCGCGGCCGAGCCGCCGCGATGATCGAGGTCGCCCTGCCGCAGGGCGTGGTCACCGTCTCGTCGGCGACGGACGAACCCGAGCGGCCGTGGGCGCGACTCGTCCTGGCGCACGGCGCCGGAGCCGGCATGGAGCACCCGTTCCTCGCCGGGTTCGCCGCGGCGATGGCCGCGGAGGGCGTCGCGGTGCTGCGCTTCCAGTTCCCCTATCGCGAAGCGGGCAGGCGGATGCCGGGCCCCGCCGCGCACGCCGTGGCCACGTGGGCCGCAGCGATGGCGACGCTCGCATCGAGCGACGTTCCGGTCTTCGCGGGCGGCAAGTCGTACGGAGGGCGGATGGCGTCGATGGCCGCCGCGGAGGGCAGAATCGCTCCAGCGGGCCTGGTGTACCTCGGGTATCCGCTGCATCCGCCCGGCGCGCCCGAGAAGGCGCGCACGGCGCACTTGCCGAAGGTCGCCCCGCCGCAGCTGTTCGTCACGGGCACGGTCGATCCGTTCGTGCAGCCCGTCACGCAACTGGAAGCCGCCGTCGCCACGTGCCAGGACGCGTCGATCGTCTGGGTCGCCGGGGGCGGCCACTCGTTCGAGGTGGCCGGCAACAAGCGCGCGCCCGAGGTCGTCGGCGGCGCGCTCGCGGCGCTCGTCGCATCCTGGATGCGCGCCCGCGTCTGAGCCTCAGCCGGCGGAGCGCGCGATCCAGGCCTCGACCTCGTCGGCCGTGCGCGGGATGCCCGCCGAGAGGTTCTCGGGGCCGGTGGCGGTCATGAGGATGTCGTCTTCGATGCGCACGCCGATGCCGCGGTACTCTTCGGGCACCGTCAGGTCGTCGATCTGGAAGTACAGGCCGGGCTCGATCGTGAAGACCATGCCTTCTTCCAGGATGCCGTCGTAGTACATCTCGCGACGCGCCTGGGCGCAGTCGTGCACATCGATGCCGAGGTGGTGCGAGGTTCCGTGCACCATGTAGCGCCGGTGCTGACCGCCGTGGTCGGTGTCGAGCGCCTCCTCCGCCGTGACGGGGAGCAGGCCCCACTCGGCCACGCGCGCGGCGATGACCTGCATCGCGGCTTCGTGCACCGTGCGGAACTTCACGCCCGGCACGGCGGCGGCGAAGGCCGCATCGGCCGCTTCGCGCACCGTCTCGTAGATCTTGCGCTGGATGGGCGTGAAGGTGCCTGACACCGGCAGGGTGCGCGTGATGTCGGCGGTGTACAGGCTGTCCACTTCCACCCCGGCATCCACCAGGATGAGGTCGCCGGGCACGACTGCGCCGTCGTTGCGCGTCCAATGCAGGTAGCAGGCGTGCGGGCCGGAGGCGGCGATCGTGTCGTAGCCTTCGCCGTTGCCGTCGATGCGCGCGCGGTGGTGGAAGATGCCCTCGACGGCGCGCTCGCCGCGCGGCGTGTCGATGATGCGCGGCAGGTCGGCGACGATGTCGTCGAACCCGCGTGCGGTCACCTCGACCGCGAGGCGCATCTGCTCGATCTCGTAGGCGTCCTTCACGAGGCGCAGCTCCGACACGAACCGGGCGAGCTCGGTGTCGACGTCGGCGACCCGGTCGGCGTCAGACGGAGTGAAGGCGTCGAGGTGGGCTGTCGGCAGCTCGAGGTCACTCGCGACGCCGGCGAGGGCCGGGCGCGGTCCGATCCAGAACTCGCCGACCGTGGCGTCGGCGTAGAACTCCGTCGTCGTGCGGTCGGCGCGCTCGCGCAGGTACAGGGTGACGTCGTGGCCGGATGCCGAGGGATCGAACACGAGCACCGAATCCGGCACGCTGTCGCTCGCCCAGCCGGTGAGGTGCGCGAACGCGGAGTGGGCGCGGAACGGGTAGTCGGTGTCGTTCGAGCGCTGCTTGAGCGAACCGGCGGGGAAGACGAGACGCTCACCCGGGAAGGCCGCCGACACGGCGGCGCGGCGGGCCGCGGTGAAAGCGGCCTGCGCGCGCGCCGGCGGCACCTGGTCGGGCCGATCGGCCCAGCCGGTGGAGATGGAATCCAAAAATCCCTGCGGGAACGGCTGCTTGCGATTCGTGATCTCGGCCGGCGCGGTCTCGGTGCGGGTGTCGCTCGTGCTCATACGTCCAGTCTCGCACTCCGGCGCGTTACGCGGCGGGTTCGAGCTGCACGACGACGGGGCGGTGGTCGCTGCCGCTGTCGTCGAGCGAGGTCAGCACGACCGAGCCGGTCGCTGTCCACCCGGGCGTCGCCATGACATGGTCGATCGGCGTGCCGAGCACCGGCGGGAAGTTCGTGGTCCAGGTGCCGACGGCGCCCGTGCCGGTCGCCGCGGCGGCGTCGTGGCAGAGGCCGAGGTCGCCGCCGTCTTCGCCGAGGAGCGCCATGTGGTCGAGCGTGGCGTTGAAGTCGCCCGCCATGATGACGTTGTCGCTCGCGCACTGGTCGGCGAGCCACTGCAGGTCGCTGCGCCAGTCGGCCATGTAGGCCTGGCGCGGCGCGACGGCGTGCACGGCGACCACGACCGGGCCCTCGCCGTCGACCGGCATGGCGACGACGCTCGGCACCTCGGACGTGTTCGTCGTGCCGTCCACGGTCGACTCCACCACGGCGTAGTCGCCCAGGTCGGGGGAGATGAGCAGGCTGGTCCAGTTGGCATCCCAGCCCTCGTAGTTCTCGTTGTGCACCCACATCGGCGAGCCCATCTCGCGCATCGCGACCGCGACCGCGACGCCGACGTCCTTCGTCGTCTCGGGCAGTGAGACGATATCGGCCTGCATCGCGACGGCGGTGCGCGCGATGAGGTCGGCCTCGGCTGCGGCACCGGCGGTGTTCCACGTCATGACGCGGATGCTGTCGTCCGTCGGCTCGGGGAGGGAGCCCGCGCTGAGTCCGCGCGAGAGGAGGATGCCGCCGCCGGCGACCGCGCCGACGAGGGAGATGACCGCGATCGATCCGGCGAAGGCGCGCAGCGGTCTCGCGAGGCACAGCAGCAGGAACAGCACCGCGAGCGCGGCGAACACGATGACGGTCACGGCGCGCAGCGAGACGATCTGCGCGATGGGGAAGGTGCGCTCGAGCCGGAACAACTGCGGCCAGGTCACGATGGCCATGGCGATGGCCGCGAGCACGGTGATGAGGATTCCCAGCAGGCGAAGCACGTCGGCGACTCTATGTCAGCAGGCTGGGAGAAGATCGGGCGCGGTACGCTCGCACCATGGGGGATGCCACCGAACGCCGCACGTGGGCGTTCTCGGGACCGAGCGACCTCCACCTGCATTCGGACCACTCCGACGGCACCGAGCCGCCGGCTGAGGTCATGGCCGCGGCGCACCGGTCAGGGCTGCGCACCGTCGCCCTGACCGACCACGACACCACGTCGGGATGGGCGGAAGCAGCAGAGGCGGCCGGCTCCCTCGGCATGACGCTGCTGCCCGGCATGGAGCTGTCGGCGCGCCACGAGTGGCGCAGCGTCCACGTCCTCGGCTACCTCTTCGATCCCGAGGATGCCGGGCTCCGCGCGCTGACCGACCGCATCCGCACGTCACGGTTGACCCGGGCGCGCACCATGGCGGCGCGCATCGGGCGCGACTACGCCCTCACGTGGGACGACGTGCTGGCACAGACCGCCGAGGGCGCGACCGTCGGCCGACCGCATCTCGCCGACGCCCTCATCGCCCGCGGACACGTGCGCGACCGCGAAGAGGCGTTCGCCGGCATCCTGCACCCCGGCAGCGGATACTACGAGGCGCTGTACGCGCCCGATCCGGTGACCGCCGTGGCCGCGATCGCGGATGCCGGGGGTGTGCCGATCATCGCGCATCCCGCGGGGCGCGCGGGACTCCTGCCGGCGCGGATCATCGACGCCATGCTCGCCGCGGGTCTCGCGGGATTCGAGCTCGGCCACCGCGAGAACGTCGAGCCGGCGCTGTCGCGCCTTCGGGCACTCGTGGCGGAGCGCGGCCTCATCGCGACCGGCTCCAGCGACTATCACGGTCGCGGCAAGCCCAACACGCCGGGCGAGAACACGACGAGTGATGACATGGTCGCCCGCATCCTCGCACGGGCGACGGGAAGCGCCCCCGTCAACGGCTGAGGGCGCGTGCCCGCGTCAGGCGACGACGGGCGCGCTGCCGCCACCCGAGCCTCCTCGACGGCGCCGGCGGCGACGCGACGGCGCCGGCTTGCCGTCGTGGTGCTCTTTGCCCGCGCCGTCGTGCGTGCCCGCACCGTCGGCGTCCCGCTCGGTCGCCGCGGCGTCGGAGCCGGCGGCGGGGGCGGCATCCGCCTGGTCGCTGAAGGTCGCGCCGACGCGCTCGGCACCGCCCCGGCGGCGACGGCGGCGCGTGCCACCCTCGCCGGCGTCCGCGGCGGCATCGGCGGCCCGCTGCGGGCGTTCAGTGCGCACGGGCGCGGTCTTCGGCGCCGTCGTGATGCGTCCCTTCGTGCCGGCGGGGATGTCGAGGTCGGTGTACAGGTGCGGGCTCGACGAGTACGTCTCGACGGGCTCGGGCTGACCGAACTCGAGCGCGCGGTTGATGAGCGCCCACTTGTGCAGGTCGTCCCAGTCGACGAACGTGACCGCGATGCCGGTGTTGCCGGCGCGGCCGGTGCGTCCGGCGCGGTGGAGGTAGGTCTTCTCGTCGTCGGGGATGGTGTGGTTGATGACGTGGGTCACGTCGTTGACGTCGATGCCGCGCGCGGCGACATCGGTCGCGATGAGGACGTCCTTCTTGCCCGCTTTGAACGCGGCCATCGAGCGCTCGCGGCTCTCCTGGCTCATGTCGCCGTGCACGGCGCCGGCGTTGAACCCGCGGTCGTTCAGCTCGTCGACGAGCTTCTGGGCGGCGCGCTTCGTGCGGGTGAAGATGACGACCTTGCCGTGACCTTCGGCCTGCAGGATGCGGGCGATGATCTCGTCTTTGTCCAGCGAGTGCGCTCGGTAGACGAGGTGGCGGATGTTGGCCTGCGTGAGCCCCTCGTCGGGGTCGTTGGCGCGCATGTGGATGGGGTTCGACATGAAGCGGCGCGCGAGGGCGACGATCGGACCCGGCATCGTGGCGGAGAAGAGCTGCGTGTGGCGGACCTGCGCGACCTTCGTGAAGATCTTCTCGATGTCGGCCAGGAAGCCGAGGTCGAGCATCTTGTCGGCCTCGTCGAGGACGACCTCGACGGCACCGGACAGATCGAGCAGGCGCTGGTTCGCGAGGTCGATGAGGCGGCCGGGAGTGCCGACGACGATCTGCGCGCCGGCCTTGAGCTGATCGATCTGGCCCTCGTACGCCTTGCCGCCGTAGATCGCGACGACGCTCGTGGCCCGGTTCGAGGTGAGCATGTCCATGTCTTCGTAGACCTGCACCGCGAGCTCGCGGGTCGGCACGACGATGAGGGCCTGCACGCCGGGCTTCGGCTCGAGCCCGAGCCGCTGCACGACCGGGATGCCGAAACCGAACGTCTTGCCGGTACCGGTCTTGGCCTGGCCGATGATGTCCTGACCCGGCAGGCCGAGAGGGATCGTCTGCTCCTGGATCGGGAACGCGTCGACGATGCCCTTGGCCGCGAGCGCATCGACGATGTCCTGATCGACACCGAGTTCGGCGAAAGTCGTCATGTGTGTCATGCCTGTCTGGCGGTGAGAAGCCGCCGATGAAGAGATCCACGCCCTTCACTCAGCCACAGGCGCGGTGGCCCCGATCCGATGCCGGGACCGCTCCACCCTACCCGAGGGGCCCCGGCGACCCGCGCTCGCAGCGCCGGGCGTCTAGGCTGTCTGCGTGGTGACCTGGCCCTGGCAGCGCGATCGCGCCGCCGCCCGAACGCTCAAGCTCCGCTCCCGCGGCGACTTCGGCGATGTCAGTCGTGTCGACTTCGAGGAGCTCGCTCCCGACATCGACACCTTCCTCGGTCAGGCCGCCTACCTGCAGCTCGGGTACTTCGAGACCCTCAGCCAGCTGATCGCCCCGACGCCCGAGCTCTCACACAAGGAGTCGCTGTCGCGGGCAGCCGGCGCGGCGCTCACCAAGCACCGCGGGCTCGTCGACCTCATCCGCGCGCGCCACGACGATCCGCTCGAGATCATGCTGCCGTTCCGCGAGCCGCTCGACGCCTTCCGGCGCGGGACCCATGGCGCCCGTCCGCTGGAGACGATGCTGACGGTGCACATCACCGCCGGTATGCTCGACGACTTCTATCTGGCACTCGCCGCCAGCTACGGCTCGACGGGGGAGCGGGCGGCGGAGGTCCTCCGCGCCGACGCCGACCGGCAGGCGCTCGTGCAGATCATCGCGGATGCGATCGCGGCCGACGACGAGTGGAAGTCGCTGCTCGCGATGTGGGGCAGGCGACTCGTCGGTGACACGCTGCTGCTCGCGCGTGCCGCACTCGGACCGCAGACGCTGGATGCTGCGGAGGAGAAGAAGGTCGAGCCGGTGTTCACCGACCTGCTGGCCGCGCACTCGCGGCGGATGGCCGCGATCGGCCTCGACGCCTGATCAGGCGATCTTCAGGCGCAGACGCTCGCGTGCGTCGTGCGCGGCCCGCTGCCGCCGCGTGACAGCGAGGAAGACCGGGACGACGAGCGCGGGCACGACGATCGGCAGCACCCAGATCCAGGGGTTGTCGAGCCCGAAGCCCGCCCAGGTCAGGGCGAGCCAGGTCAGGCCCGCCACTGCGGCACCCACGAGGGGCGCCAGCGCGGCACCGCGCGACTCGCGGCCGGCCTGCAGGAAGTGCAGCGCTCCGCCGAGCGTGGCGCCGAAGATGAACGCGAGGAGGATCTCCACCGGGGCGCGCCTCAGGCGACGAAGCCCACGCGGCGGGACTCTTCCGTGCCCACCTCGATGAAGGCGATGCCCGCGGTCGGCACGATGTAGGAGTTGCCCTTGACATCGGTGAACGTCACGGCGGCGGCGCCGCCGTCGATCGCCGCAGTCACCGACTGCGTCACGGACGCGGCCGATTCTGACGACTCGAAGCTGAGTTCACGAGCGGTGTTCGCGATTCCGATGCGGATCTCCACGGTGCTGCCTCGCCTTTCTGCGCGGGGTTCGGCCCGCGACGGCGGGCGCATCTCGACTCTACGACACGGCGCCGGCACCCGGTTCGTCCCACGGATGCCGGCGCGCACGCTGTCGGCGAACGCGTCGGGACCTGCCGTGTCGGCGGCGGCGGATAGCGTGGAGGCATGTCTTCGCTGTCGCTCGATCCCGCGCAGCGGGGCGTCGTCGACCTGCCGATCACGGCATCGGGCGTCGTCGTCGGCGCCCCCGGCAGCGGCAAGACCACGACGATCGTGGAGCGCGTCGCCGCCCTGATCGCCGCCGGGGCGACGCCCGAGCAGATCCTCGTGCTGACCCCGACGCGGCAGGCGGCGACGATCCTGCGCGACACGCTCGCCCTGCGCGTGCGGGTGGCCACCCCCGGGCCGCTCGCGCGGTCGGTGGCGGCGTTCGCCTATCACCTCGTCCGCGCGCACGCCGTGCACGCGGGCCTCGAGCCGCCGCAGCTGCTCACCGGACCCGACGAAGACCGCATCGTGGGCGACCTGCTCGACGGCGACGCCGAAGACGAAGCCGCCGGGGCTCCCGGGCGCTGGCCGGCGTGGCTCACGCCCGATATCCGCGCCACCCGCTCCTTCCGCACCGAGGTGCGCGCGTTCCTCGCGGAGTGCACCACACTCGGCCTCACGCCCGCCCGCCTCGCGGAGTTCGCGGCACGCCATGACCGCCCGATCTGGGCGACGCTGGCGACGTTCGCGGGCGAGTACCGTGCGGTGCGCGCGAGCATGCGCGGCGCACACCGCGACGCCGCCGGGCTCGTGCGCGAAGGGGTGGAGATCGCGGGGATGACCGAAGCGCCGGCATCCGCCGTGCTCACCGGGCTGCGTGCGATCCTCGTCGACGACGCCCAAGAGCTCACCCTCGGCGGCATCGAGCTGCTCGAAGCCTGCCGCGCGCGCGGCGTCGCGGTGCTGGCCTTCGGTGACCCGGATGTGGGCTCGGGGGCGTTCCGCGGCGCGTCGCCCGAGAACTTCGCGCGACTCGCGCACGGGATGCCGCTGTACGTGCTGGACGGGGGACACCGCGGAACCGCAGCCCTCCGCGCCCTCGCGGCGGAGGTCACGTCGCGTATCGGCGCCGCGGGAGTCGTCGCGCATCGCCGCGCGCCCGAGGCGGCCGCCGCCGACGAGGGCGACGGTTCGGTGCGGGCCTTCGCGCTGCGTTCCACCGGCGAGGAGTACGACACGATCGCGCGCGTGCTGCGCGAGCGGCACGTGCACGACGGCGTGCCCTGGGAGCGGTGCTCCGTCATCGCCCACGACAGTCGACAGGTCGTCGCGCTGGAAGCGGAGTTGTCGGCGCGCGACGTGCCCACCGCGGCGAGCGGTCAAGGCCGCACACTGGGCGAAACCCGTGCCGTGCGCGAACTGCTCGTGCTCGTCGATCTGGCCGTGCGGGCCGAATGGCTGGGCGACGAGCCGAGCGAAGCACTGCGCAGCGCCGGGATGGATGCCGTCGAGTTGCGGCGTCTGCGCACAGGGCTCCGGCACGAGGCGCTGCGCCGGCGCATGGACGACGACGCCCCGGTCCCGTCCGCGAGCGAGCTGCTGGCGTCGGCCATGATCCATCCCATCGAATTCACTCTGCTCGACACGCGAGAAGCGCGCCGCGCCGCCCGCATCGCCGAGACCGTCGCCCTGCTGCAGGCGCACGTGCACGAGGGGGCGACGGCCCACGAGCTGCTGTGGACGGCGTGGGAGCGATCGGGGCGCGAACGGTCGTGGCGCGAAGCGGCCGCCGGACACGGGCCTCTCGCCGACCAGGCCCGACGCGACCTCGACGGGGTCGTCGCGCTGTTCCAAGCGGCGAAACGTCACGGCGAACGCGAAGACGGCACGGCGCCGATCGCGTTCCTGCGCGGTGTGCTGCACTCCGACGTCGCCGAAGACCGACTGAGCGCGCCCGTGCCGGGGGGTGTCGTGCAGGTGTTGACGCCGGCCGCAGCGCTCGGCAGCGAATTCGACACCGTCGTGATCGCCGGCGTGCAAGACGGACTCTGGCCGAACCTCCGGCCCCGAGGCGGCCTGCTCGAGACGTGGCGATTGGCGAGCGCGGGCGACGAGCGCCCCGCCGATGCCCTCGACCTCCGCCGCGGCGTGCTGCACGACGAGCTGCGACTGTTCGTGCGGGCCGTGAGCCGGGCGCAGGAGCGGCTTATCGTCACGGCGGTCGACGATGACGACACCGGACCGAGTGTGCTCTTCGAGTTCCTGCCACCCGCGGAGCAGGCGCCGCGCAGCGCCGAGCATCCGCTGTCGCTGCGTGGTCTGGTGGCGCTGCACCGCCGCGCCCTCACCGATGCGCGCGCCGCGCCGTCCGCGCGCGCGAGCGCCGCGGGGCAGCTCGCCCTCCTCGCGGGGGCCGGCGTCGCGGGCGCCGCCCCGGAGGAGTGGTACGGAGTGGCGCCCCCCACCAGCGCCGCGCCGCTCGTCGACCTCGACGTGGAGTCGGCGAAAGTGTCGCCGTCGAAGCTCGAAGCGATCGACGTGTGCCAGCTGAACTGGGTGATCGGCGAACTCGGTGGGGACGCGGGCAGCGTCGGCGCCGGCCTCGGCACCCTCATCCATGCCGCGCTCGAACTGGCGGAGGGCGCCGACGAGGCGGACCTCTGGCGCACGGTCGAGAGCCGCTGGTCCGAGCTCGAATTCGACGCGGTCTGGATAGAACGGGCCGAGCGCACGCACGCGCGCGATCTCGTCTCGCGGTTGAGTCGCTATCTGCGCGACGCGCAGGATGCCGGCACGACCCTGCTGGGGGCGGAGCCGCGGTTCGAGATCGAGGTGCCCGTCGCGGGCGCGGCGCTGCCCGGACGCATCAGCGGCACGATCGATCGCGTCGAGCTCACGGCCGAGGGAACGGTCGTCATCGTCGACCTGAAGACCGGCCGCTCGCAGTCGACGGGCGAGAAGGCGGCGGTCGACAACCCGCAGTTGAGCGCGTACCAGCTCGCGTTCGAGCAGGGCGCGATTCCGGCGGCGGTCGGGCACCGCCCCGGCGGCGCGAAGCTGCTGGTGCTGAAGCAGAACCGGGGCGGCGTCTACGCGACACCCGCGCAGGAGCCGTTCGACGACGAGCGACGGGCGGCTTTCGTCGAGCGCATCGGCGCCGCGGTGCGGGTGATGGGCGGGCGGGAGTTCCTCGCACCCTATGAAGCGCACTGCCGTGACGACCACACGCACGGGCTGTGCCGCATCCACACGATCGGTCCGGTGAGCGGATCATGACCACGATCTCCCCGGAGGCGCTCGCCGCCGCGCTCGGACAGTTCCCCCCGACGGCGGAGCAGTCCGCCGTGATCTCCGCCGCACTCGGCCCCGCTCTCGTGGTCGCAGGCGCCGGCAGCGGCAAGACCGAGACCATGTCCGGACGCGTCGTGTGGCTCGTCGCGAACGGGCTCGTCCGCCGCGACGAGGTGCTGGGTCTCACCTTCACCCGCAAGGCCGCCGGCGAGCTGGCGGAGCGCATCCAGCGCCGCCTCGCCCGCCTCGCCGAGTTCGAACAGCGGGGGCTTCTCGCGACCCTCGAACAGCATTACCGCGACGGGCGCCTCGCCGAGTTCGGACGCATCGAGCGCGAACTCGAGGGCGCGGCATCCGCGGCCGCGCGCCGGGCAGCCCTCGACGCGCTGAGCCGAGACACCGCCGCGCCCCCGAGCGACGTCGATGCGCTGTTGCACCGGCCGACCGTCTCGACCTACAACAGCTTCGCCGATCAGATCGTGCGCGAGAACGCGGTGCGCATCGGTCGCGACGCCGAAGCGGTGATCCTCAGCGAGTCCGCGGCATGGCTGCTCATGCGCAGCGTCGTGCATGCCTCGGACGACCCGCGCCTCGAGGAGATCACGTTCCGACCGTCGACCATCATCGACGCCGCCCTCCGCATCGCGCGGGACAGCGTCGACAACCTCGCCGATCTCGACGCCGTCGCGGCTCTGCCGGCCGAACTCGCCCGCGTGCGGGAGCGCCCGTCGACGCGTGCCGGAGTCGGGGTCTACGCGCCGGTCGCGAAGGTGCTCACCGACCTCGCCGGTCTCGAGGTGCTCACCTCGCTCGCGCGGGAGTACGACGCGCAGAAGCGCCGGCGCGGGGTGATCGACTTCTCCGACCAGGTCGCCGGCGCGTTGCAGATCGTGCGCGCGCATCCGTCCGTCGCCGACGAGGTGCGCACGCGCTACCGCGTCGTTCTGCTGGACGAGTACCAGGACACCTCCGTCGTGCAGAGCGATCTGCTCGCCGCGCTCTTCGCCGACTCGGCGGTGATGGCCGTCGGCGACCCGCACCAGTCGATCTACGGATGGCGGGGCGCCAGCGCCGGAAACCTGGGCGGGTTCGCCGCCGCCTTCTCGGGCGACGCGCGGGCGGCGACCTTTTCGCTCCTCACCAGTTGGCGCAACAGCGCCGCGGTGCTCACGGCCGCCAATGCGGTGCTCGCGCCGCTCGCCGAGCGCGCCCCCGTGCGCGTCGACGCCCTGCGCGCGCGCCCGGGTGCGCCGGACGGCGCCGTCGAGCTCGCCGTCGACGTCGACGTCGACGGCGAGGCCGATCGCGTCGCGGCGTGGTTCGCCGAAACACGCGCCACGCGCGCCGCGCAGGGTGCGCCGACGACGGGCGCGATCCTCTTCCGGGCGAAGAAGCACATGGTGCGCTTCGCCGACGCGTTGGGCCGGCGGGGCATCCCGCACCGCATCCTCGGCCTCGGCGGGCTGCTGTCGACGCCCGAAGTCGTCGACGTCGTCGCGGCGCTCCGCGTGATCAGCGACCCGCGCGCCGGATCCGCGCTCATCCGCCTGCTGACCGGTCCGCGGTGGGCGATCGGCCTGGCGGACCTGCGCGCTCTGGCGGCGCTCGCGAAGCGTCTCGGACGCAGCGATGCGTCGCTGCAGCCGATCGATCCTTCGGTCGCCGCGGGGCTGCGCCGCGCGGGCGACGACACCGCCTCGTTGATCGACGCGCTCGACTTCGTGGGGCGTCAGAGCGACGAGCACGGGTGGCTCACCGCGTTCACGCCCGACGCGCGGTCACGTCTGCGCGACGCGGCCGCCGTGTTCGCCGGGCTGCGGCGCGCCGCCGGCATTGCGGTTCCCGACCTCGTGCGCCTGATCGAAGTGGAGTTGCGGCTCGACATCGAACTCGCCGCGAACGACGCCCGCGGCCCCGCGCGCATTGCGAGCGATCAACTGCGCGCGTTCGTCGACGAGCTGCAGGGCTTCCTGGCCGCCGACGGCTCCGGCACGCTGCCCGCCCTCCTCGCCTGGCTCGACCGCGCCGAACGCGTGGACGAGTTCGCGCCCCGCACCGAGCCGCCCGAAGACGACGTCGTCCAGCTCCTCACCATCCACGGCTCGAAAGGACTGGAGTGGGATGCCGTGGCGGTCGTCCGCGCCGTCGAGGACGAGCTGCCCGCGAAGCCGCGCGAGGGTCTGGGCTGGTTGCGCTTCGGTGTTCTGCCGTACGCGTTCCGCGGAGACCGCGCGTGGTTGCCGCGCCTCGCGTGGGATGAGGACGAGGCACCGACCCAGCAGGCGCTCCGCGACGCTCTGACCGACTTCGGCGATGCCCTCAAGGCCCGCCAACTCGACGAGGAGCGCCGGCTCGCCTACGTCGCGGTGACGCGTGCGCGCGACCACTTGCTGCTGACCGGCTCCGCCTGGGCGGGCACGAAGGCGCCGCGGGCTGTCAGCGCGTTCGTCGTCGAGATCGCCGATGCGCTCGGGCACGACCTGGTGCTGCCCGAGCCCGGTGAGGACCCGTACCTCGACCAGAGCAGGTTGCTGTCGTGGCCGATCGACGCGCTGGGTGCACGGCGGGAGGCGGTGACGGCAGCCGCCGAGCGCGTGCGCGCCGCGACGCGCGCCGCGCCGGCACCTCCGAGCCGCGATCTCGAGCTGCTCTTGGCCGAGCGCGCGGAGCGCGCTGCCGGCAGCCGGGCCGTCGCGCCGACGCGCGTGCCGGCGTCGCGCTACAAGGACTTCGTCGCCGACTACGCCGGCACCGTCGCCGCGATCGCGCGACCGATGCCGGAGCGTCCCTACCGCCAGACCCGCCTGGGCACGCTCTTCCACGCGTGGGTGGAGGAGCGGTCGGGCCTCGTGGGTGCGGGCTCCTCGGTCGACGACGCCCTGTGGGAGCTCGACGAAGACTCCAGCGGCGCGACCGATGCCGATGCGCGCGCGCTCGACGCGTTGAAGGAGAGGTTCCTGGCGTCGGAATGGGCAGACCTCGCCCCGATCGCGGTCGAGGTGGAGATCGACGTCGCGCTCGACGACCTGCTGGGCGACGGTCGGGCGCACATCGCGATCTGCAAACTCGACGCCGTCTACCGGCGCGGGGAGCGGATCGAGATCGTCGACTGGAAGACCGGTCGGCCGCCCCGCACGGCGCAGGAGCGCGAGGACCGGCTGCTGCAGCTGCGGCTCTACCGGCGTGCGTACCACGCGCACACCGGAGTGCCGCTGGAAGAGATCGACGTCGTTCTCTACTACGTCGCCGACGATGTGATCGTGCGCGACTGACCGGTTCAGGCCGTGTCGGTCCAGCGGCGCAGCGCGTTGCGCGCCGCGGCATCCGGGTCGTCGTCGGTCGCGTCGTCACTGTCGTCGCGTGCGGCGATCTCGCCCGAATCGAGCGGACCCCACTCGGAGATGTCGATCGGGGCGGTCGGGATGCCGGCCGCGTCGAGCTCCTCGGCGGTGAACGACGCGAGCGACTCCGCATCGAACGCGTCGGTCTCCATCGCGATGTGGCCGAGCTCGCCGGTGGTCGCGGGCACGCGGCCCAGCACGGCGATCGCGTCGTCGACGCTCAGCGTCTCCTGCGCGAGCGGCGGCTCGTCCTGCACGCTCTCCTCGAGCGCGGTGAGCAGTGCCACGGCGTCCGCGACGACCGACTCGGCGCCGGCGGTGTGGCCGTGCACGAGCCACTTCGCGAACTCGAGTTCGGCGTGCAGCCGCGCTCGAGCCGCCAGCAGGCTGTCGGGCGCGCGATGCGAGAGCCGCGTGTAGGTGTCGACGACGTCGGCGCGCGCGTCGGGGGCCGACGACGTCCATCGGAGGTCCACGGCCGGGTCGCCCGCACTGAGCGCCCCCCACGTGAGCAGTCCCGTGACCTGTGGAGCGCCGTCGTCATCGTCTTCGAGCACGAAGGATGCCGGATCGACACCGCCCAGCGTGACGGTCGTCTCGAAGCGCCACAGCGCTTCGGAACCGAGTGCGCTCGACCAGCGGCGGAGGAGGCCGAACGGAAGGTGCCCGGTCGCTTCCGCGCGGTCGAGCAGGCGCTCGGCCTCGTCGCGCACCTGCGCCGCGGTCGACACCGGCAGCCCCGCGTCGCGGATGACCGTGACCGGGAGGTCGTGCACGCGCGCGATGGCCGCGGCGATCGCCGTGGCGACACCGGGGCCGGCGGGCACGTGCGCCGCGTCGACGCGGTAGCCGGGCAGCAGGGTCTGGACGACGGCGTGCACGGCGCCCACCGAGGTCTGTCCCAAGACATCGGGTGCGCCGAAGGGCAGCACGCCGCGCACGCCGGCGGTGAGCGCCGTGAGTGCGTGCGCTTCCGCGCGCAGATCGGCGTCGGCATCCGCATCGTTGGGAACACGCACGACGACGCGTCGCCCGTCGTCGAGCGTCGCGATCGCGCTGTCGTAACGGCCGGAGGTTCCCTCCGTCAGCGGAGCGACGCCCACCACCGTCGAGCGGGGGAGGGCGGAGGTCACCGACGCGGCTAGAGTGAGGGGTGAGCGTGCCATAGGCCCAGGTTAGGCGCGCGGCGGCGTGATCCATCCGTGCCACGCCCGGCATTCGAGCCGCGCCTGGTGAGGGAGAGTCGAGTGACAGCCGCCGACGAGTCCCGCCTCGCGCCTCTCGCCCGCGGCAGTGTCGACCGCGCCGCCGAAGAGCGCACGCGTGATGACCTCGTGGCAGTGCTGCGCGCCGACGCCGCGACCCGCGTGCTCGCCGTGCACGGCGACAGCGTCCCGCTCCAGGGCGCGGCCGGCACACCCGCGCTGCACCTCGTCGCGCCCGGCGACATCGCCGACGGCGCCGAGTGGGCCTTCCTCGGGCGTTCCGACGACGGCGCGGCGTACCTCGTCGCCGCGGCCGCGGCGACCGGGGCGGCGCCGACCGACGCGCCGGCGTGGGGGAGTCTGCGCGCCGTCGGCGGCGAGCTCGCAGCCGATGAATCGGGCCTCGTCGTCGAGGCGGTCGCCCTCGGTCGCTGGCTCGTCGAGGCGCCCTTCTGTCCGGCGTGCGGCGCGCGCACCGAGATTCGCACCGCGGGGTGGTCGCGCCGGTGCCCCGACTGCGGACGCGAGCACTTCCCCCGCACCGACCCGGCCGTGATCGTCGCGGTGGCCTCCGCCGACGGCGAGCGCCTGCTGCTCGGTCAGAACGCGATGTGGCGTGAGCGCAACGTCTTCTCGACCTTCGCGGGCTTCGTCGAGGCCGGTGAATCGGCCGAGGCCACGATCGTGCGCGAAGTGCGCGAAGAAGCCGGCGTCGAGGTCACCGCACTGCGCTACCGCAGCTCGCAGGCGTGGCCGTATCCGCGCTCGCTCATGCTCGGCTTCCACGCGTCGGTGCCGGGCGACGCCGCGGCGCGTCCCGACGGCGAAGAGATCGTGGCTGTGCGCTGGTTCACCCGATCCGAGCTCGCGGCGGCTCTGCAGGGTGGCGACGCCGGCTTCGCGCTGCCCGGCACGGCATCCATCGCCCGCCGCCTCATCACGGACTGGGTGGAGAACCCCGCGTGAACGAGCGCGCTCTGGACGGGCTCGACGACCAGCAGCGCGCCGCGGCCTCGCTGCTGCGCGGGCCGGTGTGCGTGCTGGCCGGCGCCGGAACCGGCAAGACCCGCGTCATCACCCACCGCATCGCGCACGGCGTCGACACCGGCGCCTACTCGCCGGGACGGGTGATGGCCGTGACCTTCACCTCGAAGGCAGCCGGGGAGATGCGGGGGCGCCTTCGCGCCCTCGGCATCGACGGCGTCGCGGCGCGCACGTTCCACGCGACGGCGCTCGCGCAGCTGAACTTCTTCTGGCCGCAGCTGGCGGGCGACACCGCGCCGTCGATCGTCGACAAGAAGGTGCGCGTGCTCGGCCAGGCCGCCGATGGTCTGCGACTCCGCCTCGACGCTCCGACGCTGCGCGAAGTGGCGGGACGCATCGAGGCGCGGAAGGTCCGCATGATCTCGATCGAGCGCGACGCGGCCGATCATCCCACCGGCATCCCGGGTCTCGATGCGCAGGCGCTCGCCGATCTGCAGCGGGCGTACGAGAAGGTCAAAGACGACCGGCGCCAGCTCGACTTCGAAGACGTCTTGCTCGCGTGCGCCGGCATGCTCGAAGCCGAGCCTCGGGTGGCGGCGGCCGTGCACGAGCAGTACCGTCACCTCACCGTCGACGAATACCAGGACGTCTCGCCGATCCAAGCACGGTTGCTCGAGCTGTGGCTCGGAGATCGCCGCGATATCTGCGTCGTCGGCGACGCCAGCCAGACGATCTACTCCTTCGCCGGCGCCGACCCGCGCTACCTCCTCGACTTCGGCGATCGTTTCGGCGATGCGCAGATCGTCCGCCTCGAACGCAACTACCGATCGGATGCCGCGATCCTCGCGGTCGCGAACGAGCTCATGCGCGGGCGTCCGGGCGCTCTCGTGCTCTCCTCGGCGGGGAGCCCGGGGCCCGCGCCCGTCGTCTCGCGCTACGCCGACGACACCGCCGAGGCCGAGGGCATCGCCGCCGCCGTGGCGGCGCAGATCGCGGGCGGCGCTGCGGCAGCCGACATCGCGGTGCTGTACCGCGCCAACGCCCAGTCCGCGCCCATCCTCGCGGCGCTGGCCGCCCGGGGGATCGCGGCCACAGTGCTGGGCGGCACGCGGTTCTTCGACCTCCCCGAAGTGCGCCAGGCGGTCATGGCGCTGCGCGGCGCGGCGGTGGCGCCCCTCGAGACGACCTTCGTCGCGGCGGTGCGCGACGTGCTGCGCTCGCTCGGTCTCACCGACGATGCGCCGCCGGCCGGTGCCGCGCTGCGCGACGCGTGGGAAGCGCGCGCCGCCGTGCTGCGCCTCGCCGAGGAGGCGCCGGCCGGCACGACGCTGCGCGCGTTCGCCGACGAACTCGTAGCCCGCGCGAAGAGCCAGCACGAGCCCACCCTGCAGACCGTGACCCTCGCGACGCTCCACGCCGCGAAGGGCCTCGAGTGGGCGCACGTGCATCTCGCCGGAATGAGCGAAGGGCTGCTCCCCATCTCGTACGCGACCTCGTTCGAGGAGATCGACGAGGAGCGCCGTCTCGCCTACGTCGGCATCACGCGGGCCGGGCGCTCACTGTCGCTGTCGTGGTCGGAGGTGAGTGGCCAGCGCCCCCGTCAGATGTCGCGATTCCTGCAGGAGATCGGCACCAGCAGTCTGCGTGCGGCCGGTGGCCGTGCCAGCTCCGCCGCACGTCCGCGGCGCTGATCGTCACCGACACGGCGGTCTGATCGGGGCGCCGCAGCAGGCGAGCGCCGAGGATGCCCGCTTCCCACAGCAGGGCGATGTCGGTGCGCAGCGGTGTGCGCTCCAGCAGCTGCGCGGCCAGCAGCGGCCATGCCGGGTCGGCATCGCGCCGATGAGCGTGCGTGCAGGCGAGGCACGCCGTGACCCCGGGGATCACGAGCGGCCCGACGGTGACCCGGTCTCCCGCCAGCGCGATCGGCAGGTGCGCGACGTCGCGGGCCATGAGGCGCGCGGCGCGGCGCGGTTCGACGAGGCGGTGCGCGACGACGACGACGGGGACCCCCGGATCGGGGTCGTCGACGACCCACCGCGTGACGCCCGTGACCGCGAGTCCGGCGGCGCCGAGCGCCCCGACGAGGGCATCGGCCTCGCCGACGGGAAGGTCGGCCGGCAGTTCGAGGCGCACGGGCGCGGGCTCCGGTGGGTGCGCGGTCAGCGCCGGCGCGATCCGATCGACGAAAGCGGCGGCGTCGTCGGCCCGGGCGCCGGAGACGGCCGCGAGCGGCAGGATCATGCCGTCCGGGATGCCGTCGTGCAGCGCCGCCAGCAGGCTCTCCTGCCAGGGGGTGACGTCGTCGACGCGGATCGCGTGATCGACGCCGAGCTGCAGGCTCGACGGCGTCCGCCAGAGCGGAGCGTGCGAGGGACCCAGTCGGAGCATGAGCCGATTGTGGCGCGGCGGCGCGCACGCGCGTCACTCCTGTCCACAGACGAGCTCACACGGGGCGAGGATCCTCCGGGGCGTCGCCCGCGTCGGGGTCGTTCTCCGCCTTGAGCAGGGCGTCGAGGGCGTCGTCGAAGGCGTCGCGCGGAGGCTCTTCGCCGCGCGCACGCGCCTGCAGACGCGCCACGAGCGCGGCCGGGTCGTCGATGTCGGATGCGCCGGGCATGAGATCGGGATAGTCCCACAGGCTGTCGCGATCGGCGCTGCCGACGGCATCCGTCACGGCGCGCCACATGGCCGCCGCTTCGCGGAGGCGCCGCGGACGCAGCTCCAACCCCACGAGCGAGCCCATCGCCTGCTCGGCCGGTCCGCCGACGGCGCGGCGGCGCCGCACGGCTTCGGCGATCTTGGCGGCGGCGGGCAGCCGCGACGTCGCATCGGCCGTGACGACGTCGACCCAGCCCTCGATCGTCGCGAGGAGGTTCTCGAGCCGGACGAGCGCGGCGTCTTGTTCGGGCGTGCGCTGCGGGAGCAGGACGCCGGATTCGAGTGCGCTCCGCAGCTCGTCGGGCGACGATGGGTCGAACCGCGACGCCAGGTCTTCCAGTGCGCTGGTGTCGACGTGGATGCCGCGCGCGAAGTCGGTCACCTGGGAGATGACGTGCAGGCGCAGCCAGCGGGCGTGCCGGAACAGGCGGGCGTGGGCGAGCTCGCGGGTCGCGAGGTACAGCGCCAGCTGGTCGCCGTCGACGTCGAGGTCGCGAGTGAAATCGGCGAAGTTCTGCGGCAGGATGACCGCTTCGCCCTCCGGGAGCAGCGGAATACCGACGTCGCCGCCCGAGACGACCTCGAGCGAGAGCCGCCCGATCACCGCACCCAGCTGCGCGGCGAAGAGCGAGCCCCCGATGCGGCGCATGAACGTGCCGGCGCCGGCGACCATGGACTGCATCTCCTCGGGAGTCTGCTCCGCGATCGCCGCCGTCAGAGCGCCGGCGATCGAGTCGGCGACCGGCTCGGCGAGTTCCTGCCACACCGGCAGCGTGCTCTCCACCCACTGCCCGCGCGTGATCGCGTGCGGGGCGCCGGCCAGCTCGGAGATCGACGTCGCTTCGCTGAGCCAGAGGGTCGCCAACGCGAACGCCTGATCGAAGTCTTGACGATCTCCGCTCGTGATGCCGAGGCCGTCCTTGTTGGCCAGGTGCAGTGCACCGGTCTTCGCGGCCGACCAGTCGATGCCGTCGCCCGCGCCGGCGGCGAACGCGGCCTGCATCTGCTGCATCATCTGCTGCAGCATGGCGGGGTCCACTCCGAGCCCGGACAGGGCCTCCAGACGGCTCGGGTCGAGGCCCTCCGCACCACCGCCGAGGAGATTGCGCAGCATCTCGGCGAACTCCTCCTCGGGGGAGTCGTCGTCGCGGTTGTCGTCAGCCATTTCAGGCGCCTTTCAGCAGGCGGATGTCGTCGCGATCTACGCTAGTCGCACGTCCTCTCCCCGTGACGCGGTGGACGATGTCCCATGTACGCCGGTCGCGAACGACCGGCCAGGAAGGCTTCGCCGTGGCACTGTTCGACGAAAGCGCGACGATCGTCCCCGCGCCGCGGCGGCAACTGCCACGCGGCACGGTCACCGGAATCTGGGCGCTCACCATCGCGCTGTTCGCGCTGCTCGCGCTGACGTTCCTGCCGAGCTCGTTCGTCATCCAGCAGCCCGGCCCCGTGTTCAACACGCTCGGCACGGTCTCGGGTGACGGCGGCGACGACGTGCCGCTCATCAAGATCGCGGGTGCCGACACCTACGAGACGGCCGGGTCGCTCGACCTGCTCACCGTGCAGGTCGTGGGCAATCGCGAGCGCACGCCCTCGTGGTTCGAGCTCGCCGCGGCGTGGTTCGACGCGTCGCGCGCCGTGATCCCGCTCGACGACGTCTTCCCGCAGGGCCAGAGCACGGATGAGCGCAACGAGCAGAGCGCCGTCATGATGGTCGACTCGCAGAAGGAGGCGACCGCCGCGGCGCTCACCGAACTGGGCTACGACGTGAACGCCATGGTGCGCGTCTACGCGCTCACCGACGACTCGGCCGCGCAGGGCGTCCTCCAGCCCGACGACATCATCCGCGCGGCGAACGGCACTGCGGTCACCGAAACCGCGGAGCTGCGGGAGATCATCAACGCCGCCGCCGGCGCCCCCGTCGAGTTGACCGTCGAGCGGGACGGAGCGACCCTCACCGAGTCGATCACCCCGAAGAAGTCGACCGAAGAGGGCGAGTCGGTGTGGCTCATCGGCATCTCGACGCTGCACGACTACGACTTCCCGATCGACGTGACGATCCAGCTCGACAACGTCGGCGGCCCCAGCGCCGGGCAGATGTTCGCGCTCGGCATCATCGACACGCTCACCCCCGGCGAACTCAACGGCGGCGCCGACATCGCCGGCACCGGCACGATCGACGCGGCGGGCACGGTCGGTGCGATCGGCGGCATCCGACAGAAGATGTACGGTGCCGTCGACGCCGGCGCCGACTACTTCCTCGCCCCCGCGAGCAACTGCGACGAAGTGGTCGGCCACATCCCCGGCGGGCTCGAGGTCTTCTCGGTGGCGACCCTCGACGACTCGCTCGCCGTGCTCGACACGATCCGGGACGGCGGCGACCTCGAGGCGCTCCCCACCTGTTCCTGAGCGGTTCCTGAGCCTGTCGGGCGGCGGCGTCCAGGTGGAAGGGGCCCGCCTAGGATGGAGGGGTGACCACGACCTCCGTGCCGAATCAGGCCACGCCCAGTCCCTTCCGCCGCGCCATCGGCATCACGCTCGCCGTGATCGCCGTCATCGTCGTGGCGTTCTTCGTCTTCGCGAGCCTGTACGCCGATTGGCTGTGGTTCGACCAGCTCGGCTTCACCAGCGTGCTGTGGACTCAGTGGACCGCGCGGGTCGTGATGTTCGTCGTGGGCTTCCTCGCGATGGCGATCCCGGTGCTTCTGGCGATCCAGCTCGCCTATCGGCTGCGGCCGGTGTACGCGCGACTGAGCGCTCAGCTCGACCACTATCAGGAGGTCGTCGAGCCGCTCCGACGCCTGGCGATGTGGGGCATCCCCGTGTTCTTCGGCTTCTTCGCCGGTTTCGCCGCCTCCGCACAGTGGGAGACGGTGTGGCTGTGGATGAACCGGGTGGATGCCGGCACCACCGACCCGCAGTTCCAGATGGACATCGGGTTCTACCTCTTCTCGCTACCTTTCCTCACCTCGATCCTGGGCTTCGCCTCGGCGGTGCTGCTCGTGTCGCTCATCGTCACAGTGCTGGTGACCTACCTCTACGGATCGATCCGGGTCGGTCAGGGTGAGCTGCGCATCTCGAAGCCCGCGCGCATCCAGCTCGCGATCATCGCCGGTCTGTACCTGCTGGTGCAGGCAGCGAGCCTCTACCTCGACCGGTTCAAGACGCTCACGCAGCAGAGCGACCGCATCACCGGCGCCACCTACGTCGACGTCAACGCGATCATCCCGGGCCTCACGATCCTCTCGATCGCGGCGATCGTCGTCGCGCTGCTCTTCTTCGTCACGGCCGTCATCGGGCGCTGGCGCTTCCCCCTCATCGGCACGGCGCTGCTGGTCGTCTCCTCGATCGTGGTGGGCATCGCCTACCCGTGGGTGCTCACCAACATCCAGGTGCGCCCCAACCAGGAGACGCTGGAAAGCGAGTTCTACCAGCGCAACATCGAAGCCACGCAAGCCGCGTACGGCATCGAGGGGCTCGAGAAGAGCGACTTCCAGGCCGTGACGGATGCCGAGCCCGGTCAGCTGCGCGCGGACGCCGACACGACGGCATCCATCCGCATCATGGACCCGGCGATCATCTCGCCGACGGTGCGCCAGCTCGAGCAGTACCGCTCGTACTACAAGTTCACCGATCCGCTCGACGTCGACCGCTACGAGATCAACGGCGAATCGCAGGACACCGTGGTCTCGGTGCGAGAGCTCAACCTCGACCAGCTGGGCCAGGCGGCATCCTGGTACAACACGACGCTCGTCTACACCCACGGCTACGGCATGGTCGCGGCCAAGGGCAACGAGCGCACGGCCGACGGCAACCCGGTGTTCGTCGAGCGCGGCATTCCCGCCACCGGCGAGCTGACCACGGGAGAGAAGTACGAGCCGCGCGTGTACTTCGGCGAATCGTCGCCGCTGTACTCGATCGTCGGCGCGCCCGACGGCGCCGAAGACATCGAGCTCGACTACCCGCGTGGTGAAGACGGTGCCGCGCAGACCAAGACGACGTTCTCCGGCGACGGCGGGCCGCTCGTGGGTGATGTGTTCAACCGACTGATCTACTCGCTGAAGTTCCAGTCGACCGACATCCTCTTCCAGGACGGCATCAACGCCGAGTCGCAGATCCTCTACGACCGCGACCCGATCACGCGCGTGGAGAAGGTGGCGCCGTACCTCGAGCTCGACAACGACCCGTACCCGTCGGTCGTCGACGGGCGCATCGTCTGGATCGTCGACGGCTACACGCTGAGCGCCGACTACCCGTATTCGTCGATCGTGAGCCTCCGCGACGCCATCAGCGACACGACCAACACGACGCCGCGCGTCGCGCTCGACGACGTGAACTACATCCGCAACTCGGTGAAGGCCACGGTCGACGCCTACGACGGCTCGGTCACGCTGTACGCGTGGGACGAGACAGACCCGCTGCTCGAGGCCTGGCAGAAGGTCTACCCGTCGACGCTCAAGCCGATCGCCGACATGAGTGCCGACCTGATGAGTCACGTGCGCTACCCGACCGACCTGTTCAAGGTGCAGCGCGCCATGCTCGGCACCTACCACGTCGACGACGCGCAGTCGTTCTACCAGCGCGACAACGCGTGGAAGACGCCCGACGACCCGCAGTCGAGCACCGGGGTGCTGCAGCCCCCGTACTACCTGACCATGAAGATGCCCGGTCAGGATGCGCCGAGCTATTCGATGTTCTCGACGTTCATCCCCGGGGGTGAAGACACCCGCAACGTGCTCATGGGCTACCTGTCGGTCGACTCGGATGCCGGGAGCGAAGCGGGGGTGCGCAGCGAGAACTACGGGAAGCTGCGGATGCTCGAAGTCAACGCCGAGACGCCGGTGCCCGGTCCCGGTCAGGTCCAGAACACGTTCAACTCCGAGCCGAGCGTGTCGTCGTTCATCAACATCCTGAAGCAGGGTCAGTCGGAGGTGCTCAACGGCAACCTGTTGACGTTGCCGGTCGGCGGCGGTCTGCTGTACGTGCAGCCGGTGTTCGTGCAGTCGTCGGGATCGACGAAGCTGCCGACGCTGCAGAAGGTGCTGGTCGCCTTCGGCAACGAGGTCGCATTCGAAGACACGCTGCAGGGCGCGCTCGACGCGCTGTTCGGCGGCGACTCGGGTGCGGAGGCCGGCGACGGCGATGCGACCCCGGCGCCGACTCCCGATCCCACCGAGTCGGGCACGCCCGACCCGGGAACGGGCGGCTCGGACGTCGCTCTCGCGGCGGCGCTGGCGGATGCCCGTCAGGCGCTGCTCGACCGCGACGCGGCCCTCAAGGCCGGCGACCTGGCGACCTTCGCCGAGGCGGATGCCCGCCTGACGGCCGCCGTCACCCAACTGCTGGCACTCTCCGGCGACTAAGGCGCCTCGCGGCGTTTCGTCTCGCTGCGCTCGCTCGACGGGCGGGGATCAGGCGGTGCGGAGCCAGAACCAGATGAGCAGCAGCGTCACCACGAAGCCGGAGAGCTGGTTGATCCAGAGGAAGCGGCGCCATCCGATCGTCGCGCGCTCGGCATCCGCGTCGGCGAGGTTCCGATACGGCCACACCGCGACGAGGTACGGGATGACCGCGAGGGCCGCGAGCGGCCCCGGCCACGCGACGCCGAGAAGCACGACGCCGGCCGCGGTGTAGCAGGCGAGCGCGAGCCACACGGTGCGCCGCGCGCCCCAGGCCGTCGCGATCGACGAGATCGAGGCCTCGCGGTCGGCGACGACGTCTTGCACGGCGCCGAAGGCGTGCGACGCGATGCCCCAGAGCGCGAACGCCACGATCACGAGCGCGAGCGAGAGGTCCCACGCGGCGCCGGCGAGCACCAGAGCGTATACGGCGGGGGAGAAGAAGTGGATGCTGCTGGTGACCGAATCGGCGACCGGCCGCTCCTTCAGTCGCAGCGGCGGCGCGCTGTAGAACACAACGAAGAAGAGGCTCGCGGCGAGGATCGCCCACGACAGCGGTCCGCCGACGAGCACCAGATAGACCACGAACGGCAGGCACAGCAGTCCCGCCGACCAGAGGGTCACGGGATGCAGGCTCTTGTCCAGAACCGCGCCCTGCACGCCGCCCTTGCGGGGATTGCGGAGGTCGGACTCGTAGTCGAACACGTCGTTGATTCCGTACATCGCCAGGTTGTACGGCACGAGGAAGAAGAGCGTGCCGATCACGAGCGTCGCATCGATCTCGCGGGTAGTGAGCAGGTACGCGGCGGCGAACGGATACGCCGTGTTGATCCAGCTCACCGGTCGCGACGAGACGAAGAGGTGACCGAGGGCGCTCATGCCGCGTGCTCCCGATTCAGCAGGGCGTAAACCGCCGGTACGAAGAACGCCGCGCACAGCGGGTAGGAGAAGTCCTCGATCGGTGCGAGCCCGATGCGGATGCCGGACAGGTGCTCGGGAGGGTAGGTGAAGAGCCCCGCCGCGATCATCAGGTTGTCGAAGACCGCGGTGAGCAGGGCGAGCACGGCGGCCGCGACGGCCGACGCCCGCATCCGCGCGGCGAAGCGCGCTCGGCGCCTGCTCGCCAGCGTGACGAGCAGCGTCACCGCCGCGAACGGGAGGATGAGGAGGGCATAGGTCACGGCGTCCGCTCCCGTCCGCGGCGCTCCACGGCGGCGAACACCACGAGCGCGAGCTGGCACAGGAACGCCAGGAAGACGGGCTCCTCGAGCGGAAGGTGGGGTGCCAGGTCGATGCCGAGGAGCAGCGGACTGTCGCCCTTGACGAACACGCCGGCCGCGATCCCGGCGAGATCCCAGAGCAGCAGCAGGACGACACCGGCGAGCACAGCGAGTGCCGAGCGGCCCGGACGATGCCAGAAGGCCAGGCGGTGGCGCCAGTCGAGCAGCGCGATGCCGGTGGCGGAGACGAGGATCGCGAGGAGGTAGAGCCCGGGCATCAGCGAGCGGACTCCTTCTCGTCGCGGTGGATGCGCTCCACGGCGAGCTCCGCCGAGATGAGGCACATCGGCAGGCCGATGCCGGGAAGGGCCGACGCCCCCGCGTAGTACAACCCGGAGACCTTGCGGGAGCGGTTCTTCGGACGGAACATCGCGCTCTGGCCCAGCGTGTGCGCGAGTCCGAGCGAATTGCCGCGCCACGCGTGCAGGTCGTGCTCGAAGTCGCCGGGCGCGATCGTCCGCCGCACGCGGATGCGGCTCGTCAGATCCGGGATGCCGGCCCACTCGGCCACCTGCGCGATCGCACGGTCGGCGGCCTGCTCGACGCGCGCATCTCCCGCGCCGTCGATGCCGCCCCGACCGATCGTCGGGTCGGCCGGGATGGGTACGAGCATGAACACATTCGACGAGCCGACCGGCGCGACGGTCGGGTCGGTGACGCTCGGCGTGCAGACGTAGAGCGACGCGGGGTCGGGGATGTGCGGGTCGTCGCCGAAGATGGCGTCGAACCCCCTCGACCACTCGCGGGTGAACATCAGCGTGTGGTGGGCGAGTTCCGGAAGCTCGCCATCGACGCCGAGGAGCACCAGGAGCGCGCCCGGACTCGGGATCTTCTTGTCCCACCACGTCTGCGGGTAGCTCTGCAGCTCGCGGGGGAGAAGCGCGGTCTCGGTGTGGTGGAGATCTGCCGTGGAGACCACGCGTTCGGCCGCGATGACCTCGCCGGATGAGAGCTCGACGCCGGTCGCCCGGGCGCCGCTGGTCGTGATGCGCCGCACCGGCGCCCCGGTGCGGATCTGCACGCCGGCCGCGCGCGCGAGGCGCTCGACCGCCGCGATCACCTGTGTCAGACCGCCGGCGGGATAGAGCACGCCCTGCGTCAGATCGAGGTGGCTCATGAGGTGGTAGAGGCTCGGCACGCCGTAGGGCGACCCGCCGAGGAAGACGGCCGGATAGCCGAGGATCTGCTGGAGGATCGGGTCGGCGAAGCGCTTCTCGATGTGCCGCGACAACGGCCGCGTGAGCAGCGGCGCCAACTGCGGCAGACGGCGGAGCACCTCGGGGTCGCGCAGGCCCTTCGTCGTGGCGTAGGAGTCGTACAGGAAGCGCGAGACCGCGAGGTCGTAGGCCTCACCCGCCGAATCGAGGTACTTCTCGATCCGGTCACCCGAACCGGGCTCGCGCGCCTCGAACAGCGCGCGCACCTCGTCGCGGCCGGTGACGACGTCGACACGCTCGCCGGCACCGTCGCCGGTGGGCTCGGCGTACACGCGGTAGGCGGGGGTGAGGGGTACGAGGTCGAGCTCCGTCGCCGCGCTCGTGCCCAGGAGGTGGAAGAACCGCTCGAATACTTCGGGCATGAGGTACCAGCTCGGACCCGTGTCGAAGCGGAAACCGTCCTGCGACCACGATCCCGCGCGCCCGCCGAGGTCGGATCGTCCTTCGACGAGGGTGACGTCGTGACCTTCGTGCGCGAGGAGCGCGGCGGTGGCGAGCCCGGCGATGCCGCCACCGATGACGACGACCGTCACGAGGTGGACTTCCGCGGCATCGACGTGGCCGCCGCACGCGCCGCGATCGCAGCCTTGACGACACCGGGCACACGCACGCGGACGTCCGGATCGGGCGCGGTGCGCAGCCGCGCCGCCAGGTCGGCGAACAGGTCGTGGGCCGTCGTCACGGCGCGTCGGCAGTCGGCGGGGAGGTCGCCGATGACGGATGCCGCGGCCGCCAGGTCGGCGTCGATGCGATCGAGGACCTCGTCGCGGGTGACGGCACGGCCGGCCATCCCCAGGTAATCGCGGCCGAGCACGTCGGCGTCGACGGCGCGGTCGCGCAGGAAGTTGATGTCCTGGAACGCTGCGCCGAGTCGGCGCGCTCCCGTCACCAGGGCGGGGTCGGGTGTGGCGGGCTCCGTGGTGCCGGCGTTGACGAACACCTGCAGGCACATGAGTCCGACGACCTCCGCCGAGCCGTACACGTAGGCGTCGTGAGACGCCTCGTCGTGCTCGGTGATGTCGAGGTCGGTGCGCATCGAGGCGAAGAACGGGCGCACGAGGTCGGGTCCGATGCCGCATTCGCGCGCCGTGCGCGCGAATGCGTGGACGACGATGTTCGCGCTGAAGCCGCGGGTGAGGGCGATGAGCGTTTCCGCCTCAAGCTCGTCGAGCACGCGGCGCACGGTCTCCGGGCCGAGTCCGGCTTCCGCGGCGGCGCCGTCGACGATCTCGTCGGCCACCCGCACCAGGGCGTACACCGTGCGGATGTGGGGGCGCGAGCGCGCGCCGAGCATGCGGGCCGCGAGACCGAACGACGTCGAGTACGCCCCGATCACGGTGGCTGCCGCTTCTTGCGCGGCACGGTTGTACGTGCGCAGTGAGGTGGTCACGGCATCCGTTTCTCGATGCGGTCGGCGATGCCGGCGAGGAGCTCGACGACGGGACTCGGCAGGAGCGGGTCGGCGGCGACGGCGCGCGCCCGCTCGATCATTCCGACGATGAGTGCGTGCAGCTCCGCGCGCGCGCCGCTCGCGTCGAGCTCTTCCTGCGCGCGGCGGATGTGGATCGGGCCGGTCGGTGCGAGCTCGAGCGCGAGGCTCACCCGCGCCCAGTCGGGGGAGCGCTGCGCGAGCGCGATGAGTGTCGTGCGCTTCGACTCGCGGAGGTCGGCGCCGCTCGCGCGTCCCGCCTGCGCCGACGTGCCGAAGGTGCCGATGAGATCGTCGACCAGCTGGAAGGCGAGGCCCAGCACCCCGGCGGCGTCGCTGACCTGCGCCCGCTGGGCCGCCGTGGCGCCCGCGAGCAGCGCGCCGGCCGCGATCGGCGCCTCGAACGAGTACACCGCGGTCTTCTCGTGCGCCGTGGCGAGAAGTTCGTCGGCATCCGGGACGCGGGGGAGGATCGCGTGTTCGACGTCGCGGAGCTCCCCTCCGGCGGAGCGCAGGACGGCGTCGTCGACCAGCTCCAGCAGGCCGGTTCGCTGGTCGGCGGTGAGGTCGGCCGCGGCGATGAGGCGCGCCGTTTCGAACAGCAGCAGATCGCCGGCCAGCACGCCGGCGGCGCTGCCGAGCAGGACGGCGTTGTCGGGGGCGGCTCCCGCCGCCGCACCTCGCTGGCGGAAGTTGCCGGCGACGTTCGGCACGCCCCGGCGTTCGACGTCGCGGTCGATCACGTCGTCGTGGATGACGAATGCGGTGTGGAGGAGTTCGAACGCGGCGGCGACGTCCCAGATGGCGGGCACGGCATCGGTGTCGCCGCCGAAGGCGCGGAACGCGGAGACGACCAGCGCGGGACGAAAACGCTTGCCGCCGTCGGCGGCTTGCGCCGTCGCGCGCACGAGGTCGTCGAGAGAGGGCGAGTATCGCGCGCCGCGCAGGCTGAGGCGTCCGAGGCTGCGATCGATCGCGTCGTCGACGAGGGCGCTGCTGTCCGGGGGGAGGGAGATCACGGTACGGGACGCAATCGTGCGGAAGTGAAGAGGGGCAGCTGCTCGGCCTGCAGGACCAGCCACGGGCTGAACGCCCACGGGGTGGCGGTGAGCGCCGCCGCGAGGGCGACGGGGTCGACCCAGCGGTACTCCATGACCTCGTCGCCCCGCGGGCGCGGTTCGTCGTCGGCGACGGCGGTGTACACCGGGCAGATCTCGTTCTCGACGATGCCGGAGGCGTCGACGGCCCGGTAGCGGAAGTGCGGCAGAGCGATATGGAGGTCGCGGACGGTGAAGTCGAGTTCGTGTGCGGCGTGGCGTTCTATGGCGGCCTCGATCTCTTCGCCCGGGCGGGGATGCCCGCAGAAGGAATTCGTCCAGACGCCCGGCCACGTCTTCTTCGACAGTGCGCGGCGGGTGACGAGCACGTCACCGCGTTCGTTCGTCACGTGGCAGGAGAAGGCGAGATGCAGCGCCGTGTCGACGCTGTGGACGCTGGTTTTCGGCGCCGTGCCGATGCGGTTCCCCTCGTCGTCGAGGAGGACCACCAGCTCCTGGTCTGTCATCTTGGCTCCTTTTTCGCTAGTTTAGCTAGCGATATCTGCATGCTACAGAACTGATCGGGGGGTGTCCAACGATGCGGGAGCGATGGGTGCCCGAGGATGAGCGCGGCCGGTTGGTGTTGCGCGCCCTTCAGGAAGTGCAGGTCCTGAGCGACGCGATGGATCAGATGCACGGCGGCATCCGCGGCGAGATGGACATGAACGCCACCGACATCGCGGCGCTGCGCATGCTGATCATGCGCGAACGTTCGGGTCAGAGTGTCCAGCCCCAGGATATCGCCCGTCATCTCGCGATCTCGACGGCGTCGACGACGAAGCTCCTCGACCGGCTCACGGCGAGCGGGCACGTCGAGCGGCGTCCGCATCCGAGCGACCGCCGGGCGCGGGTCGTGGTGGTCACCGATGCGGCGCGTGCCGACTTCTTCCGCCACTTCGGTGAGCATCTCGCGCGCATGCGCGCGGGCATGGACGATTACAGCGATGACGAACTGCGCGCCGTCGCGCGCTTCCTCGCCGACATGTCGCACGCTCTGGTGGGCGGCGATGACAGCGCACGAAAAAAGACCCTGTGATCAGGATTTCTCCTCATCACAGGGTCTTTCTCTTCCGTTGCGGGGACAGGATTTGAACCTGCGACCTCTGGGTTATGAGCCCAGCGAGCTACCGAGCTGCTCCACCCCGCGTCACAAGCAACTACTTTAGCACGGGATTCGCGCGCCGCTCACCCGCGGTTGCCTCCGCGCGCGCCGACGGGTGAGGATGGGCACATGGCATCCCCCCTCGATCCGCGCGATCTCCTCCCCGGCGACGCGCGTGCGGACGGCCGCGACGAGAGTGTGAACGAGCGCTCCGACCGGCAGTGGAACGAGGCGCTGCAGGAGCTTCGCGTGCTGCAGACCGGCACGCAGATCTTGACGGGCTTCCTGCTCGCGCTCGCCTTCCAGCCCGCTTTCGCGGAACTCTCCGCCGGACAGCAGATCTTCTATCTGGTGCTCGTCGTTCTGGCCGCGCTCAGCGCCATCGTGGCGCTCGCGCCGGTCGCGCTGCACCGCGTGCTCTTCCGACGGAGCGAGAAGCCGACCGTCGTCTCGTACGGGCACGCCGCACTGCTCACCGCGCTGGTCACGGTGTCGTTGCTGCTGGTAGGCGTCGTCGCGTTCGTGTTCGACGTCGTGCTCGGCGATGTCGCATCCGTGACCGCGGCGGTCGTTCTCGGCGCGCTGGTGGTGCTGCTCTGGGTGATCGTCCCGGTGGGCCTTCGCCGGCGGAGGGCAGCGTGACCGGGCTCGGGGTCGCCGTCGCGCAATTCGCGCCGACGGCCGACACGACGGCCAACCTCGCGGCGATCGACGAGCTCACGGCCATCGCAGCGAGCCGCGGGGCGCGCGTCGTGCTGTTCCCGGAATACGCGAGCTATTTCGTGCACCCCTTCGACCACACCCTCGCGGCGCACGCCGAGCCCATCGGAGGCGCCTTCACGGCGGGAATCCACCGCATCGCCCACGAGCACGGGGTGATCGTCGTCGCCGGACTCCTGGAGCGCGCCGACGACCCCTCGCGCGTACGCAACACCGTGATCGCGGTGGACGGCGAGCGGGTGCTCGCGACCTACCGCAAGCTGCACCTGTACGACGCCTTCGGCCAGCGCGAATCCGACTGGGTGGAGGCGGCGCCGATCACGCCGCCGGAGACGTTCGAGTCGGACGGCACGCGCTTCGCGCTGATGACCTGCTACGACCTGCGCTTCCCCGAGGTGGCGCGCACGCTCGCCGACACCGGTGCCCACGTGGTGCTGGTCGCTGCGGAGTGGGTGCGCGGGCCGCTGAAAGAGCACCACTGGCGCACGCTCGTGCACGCCCGCGCGATCGAGAACACGCTCTACGTCGCCGCGGCCGACCATCCGCCGCCGCTGGGCGTGGGAGCGTCGATGGTCGTCGATCCGCAGGGGGTCGAGATCGCCGGCGTGGGGACCGCGCGCGACGTGGCCCTGGCGTGGGTGGATGCCGACAGCGTCGAGCGCGTGCGCGTGATCAATCCCGCGCTCCAGCTGCGCCGCTTCACCGTCGCGCCGAAGGACTGACGCTCACTTCGCCAGCGTGGCGAGGCGCCGCGAGGCTTCGACGATCACCTCGACCCGTTTGCACGCGGCGAAGCGCACGAGAGTGCGGTATCGACCGGCGAGCGCGGCCGGCACGAAGGCGGTGAGGGGGATGCCGACGACGCCCGCGCGCTCCGGCAGCGCCCGGCAGAAGTCGGACGCATCCTCGCCCGCGCGAAGGAACGGCGCGGCGTCGGCCACCGTGAAGTAGGTCGCCGCGGGCGCGCCGACGCCCAGGCCGGCAGCGCGAAGGCCGTCGCCGAGCAGATCGCGTTTGTCGCGGAGCGTGGCGGCGATGCCGCGGAAGTAGCTGTCGGGCAGGGCGAGCCCGACGGCGATCGCGGGCTGGAAGGGTGCGCCGTTCACGAACGTCAGATACTGCTTGACCGCCAGAATCGCGGCGAGCAGGTCGGCGGGCGCGGTGACCCAGCCGATCTTCCACCCGGTGACGGCGAAGGTCTTGCCGCCCGAGGAGATCGACACGGTGCGCTCGGCCGCGCCGGGAACGGTGGCGATCGGCACGTGTGCGTCGTCGAAGACGAGATGCTCGTACACCTCATCGGTGACGATCACGGCGTCGTGCTGTTCGGCGAGGCGGACGAGCTCCGCCCGCACCTCGGGGGAGAAGACCGCGCCGGTGGGGTTGTGCGGGTCGTTGACGAGAATCAGGCGGGTCCGGTCGGTGACCGCCGACGCGAGCGCATCGAGATCGGGCTGGAACGACGGCCAGTCGAGCGCGACCGGCACCAGGCGCGCGCCGGCCAGGGCGACCAGCGCGGCGTACGCGTCGTAGTAGGGAGCGAAGACGACGATTTCGTCGTCGGGCCCGTCGACGAGCGCGAGGATCGTGGCGGCCAGCGCCTCCGTCGCACCGGCGGTGATCAGCACCTCGCGGTCGCCGTCGATGTCGATCCCGTAGAACCGGCGCTGGTGGGCGGCGACGGCCTCGCGCAGCACCGGCGCTCCGATGCCCGGCGGGTATTGGTTCACGCCGGCGGCGATCGCGGCGCGGGCGGCATCCAACACCTCGGCCGGACCGTCCTCATCGGGAAAGCCCTGCCCGAGGTTGAGTGCGCCGGTGCGGGCGGCCAGCGCCGACATCTCCGCGAAGATCGTCGGCGCGGGCGAGCCGTCGGCGTCGAGGAGCCCGGCTCCGCGGGCTGTGCGCTGCCAGGCACCCGGAATCTCTCGCATCCGGCACACGTTACATGCATAGGCTCATCGGGGTGCGGGCATAAGCAACGCACAGACTCCCGGGGCATCCTGAAGAGGTCTTGGGAAGAAGGAACAACTCATGAGCGACAACACGCCCTCCACCGACCAGCCGACCGACGCTCCGCAGCCCGCGGACCAGGCGGCCCCCGCTTCGCACGCCGCCGAGGTCGCACCGGCCGTGCCGCCCGTGCCGCCGCTGCCGCCGCAGACGGCGGCTGCCGGATACGCGGCGCAGGCGCCCTACACCGCGCCCGTTGCCGCACCGCAGGCCCCCGCCGCGCAGCCGACCACGCCGCTCGGCGCGGCCCCGACGTTGCCCTACGGAGCGTCCGCTGCGCCGCAGCCCGCGCCGGCGACGCCCACGGCACCGTCGGCGAAGGTCGGCGCCGGCAAGATCGTCGGCATCATGGTCGCGGCCGCCCTCGTCGGCGGCGCCGCCGGCATCGGTGGTGCGGCGGCGGGTGCCTCGTTCTTCCCGCAGTCGCAGACCGTCGTCACCGCGGGCTCGGGAACGGTCACCGTCAACAACACCGAGTCGGTGAACCAGACCACCGCGATCGCCGGCAAGGTGCTGCCGAGCGTCGTGACCATCTCGGCGTCCTCCGGATCGTCCGGCGGCACCGGCTCCGGCGTCATCCTCACCGAAGACGGCTACATCGTCACCAACACGCACGTCGTGACGCTCGACGGCGAGACGTCCGACGCCGACCTGACGGTCACGACCTCCGACGGCAAGGTGTACCAGGCGGAGCTCGTCGGCACCGACCCCACCTACGACCTCGCCGTCATCAAGCTGAAGGATGCCTCCGGACTCACCCCCGTGGAGTTCGGCGACTCGTCGAACCTGAACGTCGGCGACCAGACCGTCGCCATCGGCGCGCCGCTGGGGCTGTCGAATACCGTGACCACCGGCATCGTCAGCGCTCTCAACCGGTCGATCCAGATCGCCTCCTCGGCCGCCCCCGACGGCGACGCGCAGCAGCAGGAGAACGACGGCGAGGGTCAGTCGCCCTTCCAGTTCGACTACGGTCAGGGCCAGTCGCCGTCGTCCAACACCGGATCGATCTCGATCGCCGTCATCCAGACGGATGCCGCCATCAACCCCGGCAACTCCGGTGGTGCGCTCGTCGACAGCGACGGCAAGCTCATCGGCATCAACGTCGCGATCGCGACGGCCGGCGGTGAGAGCTCGAGCGCGAGCCAGTCCGGCTCGATCGGGGTGGGCTTCTCCATCCCCTCGAACATCGTGGAGCGCGTCACCGACGAACTCATCGCGAACGGCGAGGCCACGCACGGTCTGCTCGGTGCGATGGTCGGCGATGCCGCCGCGCAGGATGATGCGACGACCGCCGGTGCCTACATCAGCGAGGTCACCGCCGGTGGTGCGGCCGGCGAGGCCGGTCTGCAGAAGGGCGACGTCGTCACCTCCTTCAACGGGTTCCCGGTGACGGATGCGACCGATCTCACCGCGCAGGTACGTGCGCTCGCGGGCGGCAGCGAGGCGAAGATCGTCTACCTCCGCGACGGCAAGACCCTGCAGGCCGACGTCACTCTCGGAACGCTCGACCAGTAACGTCCCCCGCGGACACGGGAAGGACGTCACCTGCGCGATAGGCTCGCGGGGTGGCGTCCTTCTCTTTCGGCGCCGGCAACGCCGGGAAGCTCCTGCGCATCCCGCTCTACGCCGCCGGACGGCTGATCAGCGCGCTCACGCCACGCGACCGGGACCTGTGGGTGTTCGGCTCCGCGGCCGGTCTCGCCGACGGCGCATGGGCGCTGTGGGAGTACGCCGCGCAGCGGGGAGAGCGCGCCGTGTGGCTCACGTCCACCGCGGCAGAAGCCGCCGACGCCGCGCGCCGTGGCATCCCGACGGCGCACAAGGGCTCATTGCGCGGGTTCTGGCTCACGGCGCGCGCCGGGGTGATCGTCGTCACCCATGGATTCGGCGACGTGAACCGTTACGCGGCCACCGGCGGCGTGGTCGCACAGCTGTGGCACGGCATTCCGCTCAAGCGGATCGGTGTGGACTCGCCCGTGACGACGCGGTCCCCGAGCCGCGCGCTCAGCGTCGTGCTCGCGTTCTTCTACCGCCGCACGCAAGCGCGCATCACGGTGCTGCCGGCGGCGTCGGAGCTCGTGCGCGGTCGGCTCGAATCCGCGTTCGGTCTGTCCGAGGAGCGGGTGCCGGTCACCGGCGAGCCGCGCACCGATGTGCTCTCGCGGGGGAGCGCCGAGACGCGCCGGCAGAGCGCCCGCGCCGCGGTGGAAAGCGCGGTGGGTGCGCTCGGCGAGCGCACGCGCTGGATCCTCTACGCCCCCACCTGGCGAGACGGCGCGGCGGATCCGGCTGTCCCCTCCCACGGCGAGTGGACGCAGATCCTCGCGCTGCTGGAGGAGGCGGATGCCGGTCTGCTCGTGCGCTCGCACCCGCTGGGTGCGGGTGACTACGCGCCGCCGGTTCCCTCGCCTCGCGTGCGGGCCCTGGGGAGCGCGGCCGTCGCCGACGTCACGCCGCTGCTGCCCGGGCTGGACGCCCTCGTCACCGACTACTCCTCGATCGCGTTCGACGCCGCCCTCGTGCCGCTGCCGACGGTGTTCTTCGCGCCCGACCTGGCGGAGTACGCCGCCTCGCGCGGGTTCTACGGCACCTATGCCGACGTGGCCGGATCCGACCCCGCCGCACGGTGGGACGAGGTCGTCGATCAGCTTCGCACCATCCTCTCCGACGATGCCGCGCGCGACGCCGCGCGCGGGCGCGCCGCACGGCTGAGTGCGCGCATGCACGCCTACGCTGACGGAGGCAACACCGCCCGCGTCTACGCACACATCCGCGCCGCCAGAGAACGGAAGTCATGACCGTCACCGTCCACCTCGACGTCGCCGGTGTGCCGACGCTCGTGCTCCGCGGGCCCGGAGCGCCGCCGAGGGACGCGCGGCTGGTGGGGCGCCGCGCGAGCGTCATCGCGAACGTGCAGCCGGGGGAGAGCGGATGGCAGGCGACGCTGCCGCTGGAAGCGTCGCGCTGGGGACGCCCTTCGCGCCCACTGCCGTCAGGTGAGTATCGCGTCGTCGGCGTGGACGTCACCGCCGCCGCCGTCCCGGCGACCATGACGAGCACCCTCCGCATCGAGGTCGAGGGTGATCTCGTGCGCCTCGGGCCGCCCGTCGACGCGGCGTACGCGCACGGCGAGGGGCAGGCGGCGCTCGAGCGGCGCTACGCCACGCGCCCCGTGGATCTGGAGAACGCGGTGTTCTTCGAGAGCTTCTACGGCCGCAACGCCTCATGCAATCCGCGGGCGATCGATCGCGAGCTCGCCCGCGTGGCGCCGGGCGTCCGGCGCTACTGGAGCGTCGTCGACCTGTCGGTGGAGGTTCCCGACGGCGCTGTCGCGGTGATCGAGGGCAGCCCCGAGTGGTGGCGTGCGCGCGGCGCGGCGCGTCTGCTCGTCGTGAACGACTGGCTCCGCCGCCGGTACGCGCGACGGCGGGGCCAGACGGTGCTGCAGACGTGGCACGGCACACCCCTCAAGAAGCTCGCGCTGCACCGCCCCGGCTTCGATCCGCGGCGCATGCTCGCCGTGATACGCGAGGCGCGGCGGTGGAACGTGCTGCTCGCGCAGAACGCCTACGGCGCGGGCATCCTGCGCAAGGCGTATGCCTTCCTCGGCCGTCCGATCTGGGTCGAGGGGTACCCGCGCAACGACGTGCTGTCGTCGGCGGACGGCGCCGGCATCCGCGCCGCCTTGGGGATCGGCCCTTCCGACCGCGTCCTGCTGTATGCGCCGACCTGGCGGGACGACCGCGATCAGATGGTCGACTTCCTCGATCTGCCCGCGCTCGCCGCCGCGGCGGATGCCACCGTCTTGGTGCGCGGGCACTCGCGGACGCTTCTGCCGGGATCGGATGCGACCGGCGCGCGCGTCGTGGACGTCACCGGCTATCCCGACATCTCCGAGCTGCTCCTCGTCGCCGACGCCCTCATCACTGACTACTCCTCGGTGATGTTCGACTTCACCGCCACCGGAAAGCCGGTGTACTTCCACGTGCCCGACGTCGAGCACTACCGGGGCGAACTCCGCGGCTTCTACTTCGACCTCGCGGCGCACGCGCCCGGGCCGGTCGTGGCGACGCAGGAGGCCCTCGAAGCCGCGCTCGCCGAACCGACCGACGCGTACGCCGAGCGGTATCGGCGCTGGCGTGAGCGGTTCAACGCGCGTGACGACGGTCACGCCGCCGAACGCGTCGTCGCGCGCATCCTCGATCAGGGCTTCATCGAGCGCGCCTGAGCATCACGGCAGCGGCGTGTTGCGCTTGAGTCGCGATGTGTCGACGTTCTCGCGCGCACCGCGCAGCGCGCCGATGAGGAACCCGACGCCCCACGCGACGTGCATCGTGGGGAGGACGATCACGGTCCACAGCCGTTCGCGCCACCCCGGCCCGGCGCCGGGGGAGAGCGCCCAGCCGATCATGAGCAGTGCGTACGCGGCGAGGGGAAGGTAGACGACGGATGCGGCGAGCGCCCACCCGCCGGCGAGGATGCCGCCGAGCTGCAGTACGGCCACGACGACGGCGAGCAGCACCGTGAGCACCAGCACCGGCGGTGCGAAGAAGCGCACCGAGTTGCGGCGACCGTAGCGGCGCACCAGCTCGCCGCGCCACGTTCCGGTCGAGCGGAACTGGCGGGCGAGGCGCAGCCAGTCTTCCCGCGGCCAGTAGGTGACCGCGAGGGCAGGATCGAACCACACCCGATATCCCGCGCGGCGGATGCGGAGGTTCAGCTCCCAGTCTTCGCCGCGCCGGAGCGACTCGTCGAACAGGCCGACCTCTTCGAGTACGGCGCGACGCATGACGCCGAGATACGCCGACTCGGCCGGGCCGTCGGCTCCGCCGGAGTGGTACGCGCCGCCCCCGAGACCGATCGGGGAGTTGTAGGCGCCGGCGACCGCCCGCTGGAAGGGCGTCTGCCCCTCGGCGCGCATGATGCCGCCGACGTTCGCCGCCCGCGTGCGCTCGAGGGTCTCGAGCGCGCGGCGCGCATAGCCGGGCTCCAGAGCCGAATGCGCATCGACGCGCACGACGGTGGGATGCGCGCCGGCGCGGATCGCGAGATTCGTGCCGACCGGGATGTCGGCACGCGGGTTCGCCACGAGGCGGATGCGCTCATCGCCGCTGGCGAGTGAGCGGGCGATCTCGTCGGTCGCATCCGTGGACGGCCCGAGCGCGAGGATCAGTTCGAGCGGACCGTCGATGTCCTGCGACAGCACGCTCTCCACGGCGCGGGCGAGGTAGGCCTCTTCGTTCAGCACGGGCATGACGAAGGTGACCCCCGATCCGGGCGGGGCGGAGGGTGCGTCTCGACGCCCGGGCTCGTCCTCGTGCATCCGTCGATCATCGCATGCCTCCGCCGCTTCTCCGGCGTCCGCCGGGGCTGGATAGGCTGGGGAGGTGGGCATCATCTCTGACGGCCGGAAGGCCGTCGCACTCGTACGCAAAGCGGTGAACAACCGCCTCGCCGCCGGTGAGGTGCGGGGCCTGCTCGCCCAGGCGCCGCGGCATCCGTCGCACCATTTCCGCGTCGCGGTCTACTTCGCCGACGGCGCCGTCAACATGTACCAGGTGCGGCAGTGGTACAAGCCGCTCGCTCAGCTCGCGCGCACGTGGCCGGTCGTCGTGCTCAGCCGCAATCCGACCGGCGCGCGCGCCCTGCTCTCCGACGGCGCGTTGCCCGTGGCCTTCACCCCCACCGTGCGCTCGCTGGAGCGGTACCTCGCCGAGCAGGACATCCGCGTCGTGCTCTACGTGAATCAGAACACGCGCAACTTCCAGATGTTCCGTTACGGGCACCGCTGGCACGTCTTCATCAACCACGGCGAGTCCGACAAGATGTACATGACCACCAACCAGTTCAAGGCGTACGACTACGCCCTGATCGCGGGTGATGCGGCGCGCGAACGGCTGGGGCGGGTGCTCTGGGACTACGACTTCGACGCGCGCACGATCGCGATCGGCCGGCCCCAGGCCGACCACTACTCCGGCGCACTGCCGTACGAGCCGGATGAGCGCACGGTGGTGCTCTACGCACCCACCTGGGAGGGTGATCGTCCGTCGGCGCACTACGGATCGATCCGCACCCACGGCGAGGCTCTCGCGGCCGACATCCTGGCCTCGCCCACGCACCGGCTGATCTACCGTCCGCACCCGCGCTCGGGCGTCGTGGACGCCGCGTACGGCGCCGCGAATGCGCGCATCATCGCCGCGATCCAGGCCGCCAACCGCGCCGATCCGTCGGCGCAGCATGTCTTCGACGACAAGCCCGAACTCGGCTGGCAGCTCGCCGCGGCCGACGTCGCGATCGTCGACATCTCCGCCATGGTCTACGACCGGCTCGCCGCCGACAAGCCGCTGCTGGTCACCCGGCCGGTGGATCCCGCGGCCATCGTCGACACGCACGGATACCTCGCGGATGCCGAATGGCTCGACGCGCGCGAGGCCGGCGGCATCGTGGCGATCGTGGAGCGCATCGCCGACGACCCGCTCGCCGTCGCACGCCTCGAGAACTGGGTGCGGCACTACTTCGGCGACACGGCGCCCGGCGCCGCGACGGCGCGCTTCCACGGGGCGATCGCCGAGCTCATGGACCGATGGGAATCGTGGCACGTCCGCTCGGTCGCCGACGGCGTCGACGACGAGGCCGACGAGGCCGATCTCGACGACGAGTGACGCCGGCTCAGTCGGCCAGGAGTCGACCGATCGCGTCGAGCGGGATCCGCAGCCACGTCGGGCGGTGCCGCGCTTCGTAGATCGCTTCGTAGACCGCCTTGTCGAGTTCGAGCGCGCGTAGCACAGCGCCCGCAGGCTCGACTCCGGCGCTCGTCCGGTAACCCTCGAGGAAGGCGGCGCGTGCGGCTTGCGCCCACGCGTCCGCGGATTCCCCCGTCAGCGACCCGGCGACGTAGTCGAACGAGCGCAGCATGCCGGCGACGTCGCGGAGGGCGAGATCGGGTGTGCGGCGTTCGGCGATGGGCCGCATCGGCTCACCTTCGAAGTCGAGCAGCACCCATCCGCGATCGCCCGCGGAGAGCACCTGACCGAGGTGGTAATCGCCGTGCACCCGCTGGAGCGCCGGCCACGAGCCGTCGGCGGCGGCCGTGTAGACCGCCTCGATCCGGCGCTCTGCGCCACGCAACTCGGGTACTTCGTCGGCCGCGATCGCCAGTCGCCGCCGCCATGCGCGCACGATGGCCTCGCGCGCGCTCTCATCGGCAACGGCGGTGGGCAGCAATCGCGCGAGGTCGTGGTGCACCTCGGCCGTCGTCCGCCCGAGCGCGTGTGCCTCGGAGGTGAAGTCCGCACCCGCGGCGGCGGCTCGGAGGGCCACCCGCCACGCATCCTCGACGTCGGGGAAGAATTCCTGTGCGAACGCCAACGACCCTTCCTGCCCGTCACGCGCGTCGTCGGCCGACGGCCAGGAGCCCGACACAGCGCCGACGACGCGGGGAACGTGCGTCGAGCCGCCGGCGGTGAGCGCGCTCTGCAACTCGATGTCGGGATTGATCCCGGCGGAGAGCTGGCGGAACACCTTGCAGATCACCGGCGGCGCCGACGGCCACCGGAAGACGATCGAGGTGTTCGATTGCTCGCCCGTGAGCACGTCGGCGCGCACGCCGTCGGTGGACAGGCCGAGCGCGCTGAGCAGGGCGTCGGTGTACGCAGGGTCCCACGGACCGTCGATCCACACGCGGCCGTCATCGCCGGTGCCGATCACCGCGCCCGCCGGAGCGGTCGTCGCGCTCGAGCGCGACACGATCGGTACGTGGTAGACGATCGGGCGGGCAGGCGCCTCGTCGACGACGATCACGACTTCCACACGCGCGTCGGGGTCGGCGGAAGTGAGCTCCTGTGTGGCGAGCACGCGCAGCCGCGGCTCTGTCGTCGACGACGTGAACCACCGCTGCGCCGGGAGCCAACGCTCCAGGTCGTTCGCGGTGGGGTGCGGGGTGCTCACTCGCCGAGCATAGGCTCCGAGGCCTCGTCGGCGATATCGTCGTTGTTCGAATCGGGGAGATATGCCTCGATCGGCACGGACAGTCCTGCGCCCGCGGCGCCGAAGAGGCCGAGATCGCCCACCGGCGGCGGGAGGACCTCCGACGCGGCGCGCGGCTCCCACGGCTCGGCGGGCAGGCCTGCCCACTCGGTCGGTTCCTCCGGTCGACTCTGGAAGATGCCCATGATCACTCCACCTCCGGTGTGTCGCTTCGCGGGCGGCGGGTGATCGACGTCACTGCGGAGCCCAGTGCTCCGGCGGCGCGGCGTCCGCCGGCCGCGACGGCGCCCGTCACCCGCCGCGCGCCGCCCACCGCCGCGTGCTCCATCCGTGTGGCGCCGGGGCGCGGTTCGAGCTCGGCCGGGTACTGCTCCGGCGGCGCTCCGAAGGCGGCGTGCGAGCCGGTGATCACGCGGCGCCCGAGCAGGTGATTGCCGGTTCCGCCGACCGCGGCGCCGATGCCGAACGGCAGCGCCTTGCCGAGCACCGAGGCGCCGCCTTTCGCCGCGAACTGACGGACGAACGACGACTTCAACCTGTCGACGAGTGGTCCGACGGCGGCGCGCGGCAGCGACTTCGTCACGAGCTCGCCCCAGTACTTGTCGCGGGAGACGCCCTTGCCGGCGAGCTGCTTGCTCAGCTGGCTGACGAGATCGACGCCCTCCTTGCCGAGCATCAGGGTGAGTACCAGGGCGCGGGCGCGATCGGGATTGTCGATCGGGATGCCGTGGAGCTCCGCCAGCGACTGCGCATACAGCGCGGTCGCCTCGAGGAATCCGACGGTCTCCACGCCGCTCAGCGCGAGGGTCACGCCCGTGCCGATGCCGGGGATGACAGCCGTCGCCCCGACCGCGGCGCCCCCGGTCGTGACGGCCGCAAGATAGCGACGCTCCAGCATCCGCGCGATCTCCGCGGTGCTCGCATCCGGGTGACGAAGGCGGATGCTCCGCAGGTGTGCGATGACGGCGGGGCGCTGCACCTGCAAGACGCGGTCGAGCGCGCGGATCGTCCGCGGATGCTCAGCGGAGCCCTGCGGCGGCAATCCGCCGTCCCACGGGGCGTCGCCGGGCAGGGAGTGGATGCGATGAACCTTGGCCATGACGCATCGATCCTAGGGACGCCCGCTGAAGGCGCGCTGTGGGATCAGACGTAGAGGTTCGCGCGCTCGAGGTCTTCGGCGAAGTCGACCTCGACGGCGTACAGGTCGGAGATGTCGAGCGGCTCGAGCAGCAGGCCGTTCTCCGCGATCGCGAGCTCGACGCCGCGCTCGAAGTAGTCTTGGTCGCCGACGCGGCCGAGCTGCGCGATGAGCGTGCGCTTGTCGGCGCGGGAGATGTAGTTGATGCCGACGGCTTCGCCGATGCCGCCGCGCACGGTCTTCGACAGCTCCTTGATGAAGCCCTCCGCGGTGACGGTGTACTTGACCTCTTCGTCGCTCACCTTGGCGGTGTTGACCGTCACGAACGACTGCTCGCGCTCGATGAGCTCGATCGCGCGGCCGAGGATGCGGGGGTCGAAGACCACATCGCCGTTCATCCAGAGCACGCCGCCCTTGCCGGTCGCCTTGAGGGCGCGTAGCAGGCTCTTCGAGGTGTTCGTCTGGTCGTAGCGCTCGTTGTAGACGTAATCGGCGTCCGGGAACGCCTCGACGACGGTCTCGGCGCGGTAGCCGACGACGGTGGTGATGCGCGCGTCGTCGCCGAACGCGGCGCGGATGTTGTCGTGCTGCTGGCGCATGATGGTGCGGCCGTCGCTGAGCTCGGTGAGCGGTTTGGGCAGGCTGCGTCCGAGACGCGAGCCCATGCCGGCTGCAAGGATGACGGTCTGAAGAGTCAAGGGGTGCTCCTGAGGAAGGTGTTCATCGTCGGTTTGACGACGGGACACTCCTTCGTGCCGGATCTCATGCTAGCGACGCCACCTGGGAACACCCGGAAAGCCGCCACGACGTTGCCGTTTCGTGACATTGGGCTTTCGTGACGCCCGGCTGACACGCCGAGGCGCGATGCCACCCGCCTTGCTAGGTTGGACGGGTGACCAGTGATCAGCCACGCCCCGAAGAGAACCCGGAGGAGGCTGTCACCTCACGTGAAGCTGAGTCGACCTCCGACGCCGCCGCGGCGCCTGTCGCTCCCGCTGGCGCGGAGAAACCCGCGGCCGCGAAGAAGCCCGCGGCGCGTAAGCCCGCAGCGGCGAAGACGACGCCGCGGACGACGAAGGCAGCGGGCACGGCGACGCCTCGGACGACGAAGGCTGCCGGGACGACGAAGACTGCCGGTACGACGAAGACTGCCGGTACGACGAAGACTGCCGCGGCCACGAAGACCGCGGGCACGACAACGCCGCGAGCCACAAAAGCTGTCGCGGCCACGAAGACTGCCGGGACGACCACGCCACGCGCCCCGCGGAAGAAGCCGGCGGCGACCACTCCGCCGAAGCCCGCGCTCGACGCCGACGTCGCCGCCGCGGAATTCGCTTCCCACGCGGCGCCGCCGGTCGACACCACCGCGGTGGCGCCTGTCGTCGACGCGGAGCCGATCCCCGCGTCGGGGCCCGCTGTCGAGCCGGCTCCCGAAACCGTTGCCGCGCCCGAGCTCGAGCCCGAGTCCGAGCCTGCGCCCGTCATCGATTCGGCGCCCGAGCCCGTCATCGAACCGACATCAGTCGTCGAACCGGAACCGTCATCCGACATCGAGGCGGAGCCGGCATCCGATCGCGAGCTGGCATCCGACGCCGAGGCGGCCGCCTCCCGCGGCGTGGAGGCGATCGTCGACCTCGACGTCGATACCGCGACTCCCGCACTGCGTGCCCGGGGCGTGTCCAAATCTTTCGGCCAGACGCGCGCCGTCGACAACGTCGACCTCACGATCCCGGCCGGAACCTTCTACGGGATCGTAGGCCCGAACGGCGCCGGCAAGACGACGACGCTCTCGATGATCGCCGGCCTCCTGCGGCCCGACCGCGGCACGATCGAAGTCGCCGGAATCGACCTGGGGTCGGCCCCCGTGCGCGCGAAACGCCAGATGGGCATCCTGCCCGACCGCCTGCGCACCTTCGATCGCCTCACCGGGCGGCAGTTGCTGCACTATTACGGCACGTTGCGCGGACTCAAGCCCTCGGTCGTGGAGAGCCGGACGATCGACCTGGCGCGCGCGTTCGACCTGACCGACGCGCTCGGCCGCCCCGTCTCGGACTATTCCGCGGGCATGACGAAGAAGGTCATGCTGGCCGGCGCGATGATCCATTCGCCGCGGGTGCTCGTGCTGGATGAGCCGTTCGAGGCCGTCGATCCGCTTTCGAGCGCGGTCATCCTCGACATCCTGACGGCCTATACGGGGCACGGCGGCACCGTGATCCTCTCCAGCCACGGCATGGAGCTCGTCGAGCGGGTGTGCTCGGGAGTCGCCGTCATCGTCGGCGGGCAGGTCCTCGCGGCCGGCACGGTCGCCGAGGTGCGGGGCGAGCTCACCCTCGAACAGCGCTTCGTCGAGCTCGCGGGTGGATCGAGCGACGTGGAGGGCCTCGAATGGCTGCACACGTTCTCCGGCTGAGGTTCGATCTCCTCCTCGGCGCGCTCCGCGGTGACCGCCGTCACCTGGTGCGGATGATGGCGGGGCTCCTCGTCGTGATCGCCGGTGTCGCGGCGGTGTGCTGGGGCGTCCTCCAGCTGCGCGGCGCGTCCGAAGACGTCGCGCTGACCGTCACGGTCATCGCGGGGTCCGCGGGGACCGCGGCCTTCCTCGTCGCGGCACTGGTCGGTGGTGTCGACGATCAACTCGATCCGCGTCGTTTCGCGGTGTTCGGACCGGCTCCGCGGCCACTGGCGGGCATCCTGCTGCTGGCGAGTCTCGTGAGCGTGCCCATCGTCGCGCTCACGGTCGTGAGCATCACCGTCGTCGTCCTGTGGAGCGCGTACGGGGCTTCGGTGCTCCTCAGCATCGTGGGCGTCGTCCTCGGAATCGCCACCTGCCTGCTGCTGTCGAAGATCGCGTTCGCGCTGGGCGCGCTGGTGCTCCACGAGCGACGCTCCCGCGAACTGACCGGCGTCTTCCTGATCGCGCTGCTGATCGTCGTCGTGCCGGTCGGCATTTTCTTCGTGTCGCTGGAGTGGAACGGAACCGTCCCTCCGGCGCTGCGCGAAGCGGTGAGCGTGCTCGCCGTGACACCCTTGGGCGCCGCGGCGGCGATCCCGGGGCGTGCCGTGACCGGCGACGTCGGCGGTCCGCTGCTGGTCGCACTCGCGACGGTGGGCGTGCTCGCCGCCGTGTGGTTCTGGCTGGTCGAGCACCTCCTCACGACGACCGAACGGCCGAGCTCCGGTCGCGAACGGCGCGGCCTCGGCTGGTTCGCGGTGACACCGGGGACCCCTGCCGGCGGCGTCGCCGCGCGGAGCCTCATCTACTGGCTCCGCGATCCGCGTCACCTCGTCAACCTCGTGATCGTGCCGATCGCCGCCGTGTCCACCGCCATCCCGCTGTTGCTGGTGGGCGTGCCGATCGAGGTCGTCGCGCTCGTGCCGGTGCCGCTCATGGCGCTGTTCTTCGGGTGGCTCGCGCACAACGACCTGGCGTACGACTCCACGGCGCTGTGGATGCATCTCGCCGCCGCGGTGCGCGGAACGGCCGATCGCGTCGGACGCCTCGTTCCCGTCGTGCTGGTCGCCGTGCCGGTGCTCGCCGTCTCCGTTCCGGTCGCGGTCATGCTCCACGGCCGATGGGCGGTGCTCCCGGCGATGGTCGGCGTCTGCGCGAGCCTGTTCCTCTGCGGCCTCGGTCTCGCCTCGCTCTCCTCGGCGCTGAGCCCCTACCCGGTGTCGCGCCCGGGCGACAGTCCGTTCCAGCAGCCGCAGCGCACGGGCGGCGGGCTCGCTCAGGGTGTCGTGCTGTTCGGGGCGCTCGTGCTGAGCTCTCCCGCCCTGTGGTGGGCGTGGCTCACGCTCACGAGCGACGTCGAGTACGCGTGGACGGCGCTGTGGGGTGGATGCGCGATCGGTCTCGCGGTGCTGCTCGCCGGCGTCTTCGGCGGCGGCGCGGTCTTCGACCGTCGGGGGAGCCAGCTCATGGAGTTCGCGGAGTCGACGTGACCCGCCCGCCGCGCACGGCCCGCCGCTAGACTCGGGGACCATGAGCACTCCACTGGACAGCCCCGATCAGGGAGGTCTGGCAACGCTGGACCGCGAGCTCGAGGAGCTCCTGCGTGAAGAGAACCTCGAACCCGGCGACCACGAGCGCTTCTCGCACTACGTCAAGAAGGACAAGATCCTCGAGTCGGCGATCACGGGCAAGCCCGTGCGGGCCCTGTGCGGGAAGAAATGGACACCGGGCCGCGATCCGGAGAAGTTCCCGATCTGCCCGACGTGCAAGGAGATCTACGAGTCGATGGTCGGCTGAGCGTCAGCTCGCGTCGATGTAGACGGTCGGCAGCGCCGGGTCGGAGCGGCTGAGCGCGAGCGCCTTGACCGGCAGCTCCTCGCGGACGCGCAGGTGGTGCTCCCGCGCGGCGGCGACACCCGCGGCGCCCTCGTAGGCGGCATCCGGCTCGCCGTGGTCGACGAGCGTGACCTGCAACGGGCGAGCATCCGGGTGCTCGGATGCCGTCGCGATCTGCTCGAAGCCGTCCGACACGGCGATCAGCTCGCTGGTCGCCTTCCCGCGCTCCAGGGTGCGAAACGCGGCCTTCCGCCCACCCTTCGACGCCTTGTCGGTCGATGCTTTGGCCACCGCGACCCAGCCGCCGCCGGCATCCTGGCGGGCGACGATCTTGTAGACCATGCCCGCCGTGGGTGCGCCGGAGCCGGTGACGACCGAGGTGCCGACCCCGTACGCGTCGACGGGGGAGGCCGCGAGGGCCGCGATCGCGAACTCGTCGAGGTCGCTGGTGACCGTGATCTTCGTGCCCGTGGCGCCGAGCCCGTCGAGCTGTGCCCGCACTTCGGCGGCGACCGTCGGCAGGTCGCCGGAATCGATGCGCACACCGCCGAGCCCGGTGCCTGCGACGCGCACGGCGGTCTCGACGCCCCGCGCGATGTCGTAGGTGTCGACCAGCAGGGTGGTGTCGACGCCGAGCGCGTCGATTTGGCTACGGAACGCGTCTTCTTCGGTGTCGTGCAGGAGGGTCCACGCGTGGGCCGCCGTGCCCATCGTCGGGATGCCCCAGGTGCGCCCGGCCTCGAGATTGCTCGTCGCGCCGAATCCGGCGATGTAGGCAGCGCGCGCGGCGGCGACGGCGCCGCGCTCGGAGGCCCGCCGGGAGCCCATCTCCGCCAGCGGGCGGTCGCCGGCGGCGATCGACATGCGCGCGGCGGCGTTGGCGACGGCGGAGTCGTGGTTCAGGATGCTGAGCGCGAGCGTCTCCAGGATCACGCCCTCCGCGAAGGTCCCCTCGACGGTGAGCAGGGGAGAGCCGGGGAAATACAGCTCGCCCTCGCGGTAGCCCGTGACCGTGCCGGAGAAGCGGTAGGCCTCCAGGAACCGCAGCGTCTCGGTGCTCACGACGCGCTCGTCGCGCAGGTAGCGCAGCTCGTCGTCGCCGAAGCGGAAGTCGCGCAGTTGACGCAAGAATCGGCCGGTTCCCGCGACGACCCCGAACCGTCGGGCGCCCGGCAGGCGCCTGCCGAAGAGCTCGAACACGCAGGGGCGGGCGGCCGTGCCGTCGCGCAGGGCGGCGTCGAGCATGGTGAGCTCGTAGCGGTCGGTCAGCAGGGCCGTCGAGCCCGATCCACTGGTCATGCTTCACCCTATCCTCCGTCCGCGAGACACCGTTTCCGCGCCGAGACACCCGCCGCCGGACGGTGTCTCGGCGCGCGGACGGTGTCTCGCGGCGAGGCGGCGAGGCGGCGGTAGGCTGGGGGAGTGACGGACGCGCCGATCGGGATCTTCGACTCCGGGGTCGGCGGGCTCACCGTCGCCCGCGCGGTCTCGCAGTTGCTGCCGCGCGAGTCGATCCTCTACATCGGCGACACGGCGCACTCGCCGTACGGTCCGAAGCCCATCGCGGATGTCCGTCGCTACGGACTCGAGGTGCTCGACACGCTCGTCGACGAGGGCGTGAAGATGCTCGTCATCGCGTGCAACACGGCATCCGCCGCCCTCCTGCGCGATGCGCGCGAGCGCTACGACGTGCCCGTCGTCGAGGTCATCGGCCCGGCCGTCCGCACTGCCGTCGCGACGACGCGCACGGGACGCGTGGGGGTCATCGGCACCGACGGCACGATCAGCTCGGGCGTCTACCAGGACATGCTCGGCGTCAATCCGCAGCTCTCCATCAGCGCGCAGGCGTGCCCGCGCTTCGTCGAATTCGTCGAGGCGGGCATCACCGATTCGCCCGAAGTCCTGGCGGTCGCGGAGGAGTACCTCGCGCCGCTGCGCCACGCGGGCGTCGACACGCTGGTGCTGGGGTGCACGCACTACCCGTTCCTCGAGGGCGCCATCAGTTACGTCATGGGCCCCGACGTGTCGCTCGTCAGCAGCGACACCGAGACGGCGAAAGACGTCTACCGACAGCTCGTGTCGCGCGACCTGTTGGCGGGTCCGGATGCCGTCGCCTCCCACGTCTACGAAGCGACCGGCGATTCAGCCGACGACTTCATCCGACTCGCCGACCGCCTCATGGGCCGCGGCGTCAGCGCCGTCCGCCTGGTGCAGACCGGCGCCATCGACCTTCCGAAGGGATCATCATGACCACCAAGCCGCGCGCCGACGGCCGTACCGTCGCCGAACTCCGCCCCGTCGTCATCGAACGTGGCTGGAGCGCCCACGCCGAAGGGTCGGCGCTCATCTCGTTCGGGAACACGAAGGTGCTGTGCACCGCCTCGTTCACGGGCGGTGTGCCGCGTTGGCTCACCGGCAAGGGCAAGGGCTGGGTCACGGCCGAGTACGCGATGCTGCCCCGCGCCACGAACTCCCGCAACGACCGCGAGTCGATCAAGGGCAAGGTCGGCGGCCGCACCCACGAGATCTCCCGCCTCATCGGACGCGCGCTCCGCGCCGTCGTCGACACCAAGGCGCTCGGCGAGAACACGATCGTGATCGACTGCGACGTGCTGCAGGCCGACGGCGGCACGCGGACTGCGGCGATCACGGGCGCGTACGTGGCTCTCGCAGACGCGATCGAGTGGGGCCGCGCGAAAGGACTCGTCGGCAAGAACGCGAAGGTGCTCATCGACTCGGTCGCGGCGATCTCGGTCGGCATCATCGACGGCGAACCCATGCTCGACCTCGCCTACGTCGAGGACGTCCGCGCCGAGACCGACATGAACGTCGTCGTCACCGGTCGCGGGCTCTTCGTCGAGGTGCAGGGCACCGCCGAGGGCGCCCCGTTCGACAAGCGCGAGCTCGACGCGCTGCTGGAGCTCGGTGTCGCGGGCTGCGCCGACCTGCGCGAGCTGCAGACCTCCGCGCTCGCTGGCCGCTCCTGACCGATCCGAAAGGATGCCGATGGCTGCCCGTATCGTCCTCGCGACGCACAATCCGCACAAGGTGGAGGAGTTCGGCGCGATCGTCGCGCGGGTCCGGCCCGACCTCGAGGTCATCGGCTACGACGGGCCCGAGCCGGTCGAAGACGGTGTGACCTTCGCCGAGAACGCGCTCCTCAAGGCGCGCGCCGCCGCCGCACACACGGGGCTGCCCGCCCTGGCCGACGATTCGGGTATCTGCGTCGACGTGCTCGGGGGAGCGCCGGGCGTGTTCTCGGCCTACTGGGCCGGTCAGCACAAGGATGCCGCGGCGAACCTCGCGCTCCTCCTCGACCAGCTGGCGGACATCGCCGAGCGGCACCGGGCGGCGCAGTTCGTCTCCACGATCGCGCTCGTGACCCCGGCGGGTGACGAGCACGTCGTCGAGGGAGTGTGGCCAGGGAGGCTCGCGCGTGCGGCGTCGGGCGAGGGCGGTTTCGGCTACGACCCGATCTTCCTGCCCGACGATCAGGGCGGTCGGAGCGCCGCAGAACTCAGCGCCGCGGAGAAGAACGCGGCATCGCACCGCGCCCGCGCGTTCGTCGCACTCACGCCGCTGCTCGCAGCGCTCGCCCGGGAATGAGAACCATACCCATTCCCGACTGGCGCGAATGCCGCTTTCCGGGGCCGCGGCGGGCATAGCCTCGTCACATGCACGATCACGCGCCGGCCGGCGGCATCCGCGACGCGAGCAACCAGCGCTTGCTCGCGATTTCGCTGTCGCTGACGGCGATCGTGCTGGTGGTGCAGGTGGTGGGCGCCATCCTCACCGGCTCGCTGGCGCTCCTCGCCGACGCCGCGCACATGTTCACCGACGCGTCGGCGCTCGTGATCGCGCTGATCGCCTCGCACGTCGCGGCGCGCCCGGCCGACGATCGCAACACCTACGGCTATCAGCGCGCCGAGGTCTTCGGTGCGCTGATCAACGCCGTCATCCTCATCGCTCTCATGGTGTGGATCACGGTCGAGGCCGTCCAGCGCCTCCTCCACCCGAGCGACGTGGAGGTCGCGGCCGGCCTCATGCTCATCGTCGCCGCCGTCGGCCTCGTCGCCAACGCCGTGTCGCTGTATCTGCTCGGCGCGGCGCAGAAACGCAGCATCAACGTCCGCGGTGCCTATCTCGAAGTGCTCGGCGACCTGATCGGCTCGGGTGTCGTCATCGGCGCGGCGATCGTCATCGCGCTCACGGGATGGATGCCGGTCGACGCCATCGCGTCGCTCATCATCGCCGCGATGATCCTGCCGCGCGCGATCGGTCTGCTCCGCGAGGTGGTCTCCGTGTTGGGTGAGCGCGCCCCGCAGGGCACGGAGGTGGGGGCGATCCGCGACCACATCCTCCGCGAGGAAGGCGTCGTCGACGTCCACGACGTGCACGTGTGGCAACTGACGCGCGGCGCGCCGGTCTTCACGGCGCACGTCGTGGTCGACGGGCAGGTGCTGACCGGCGGATCGGGGCCGCTTCTGTCCCGCCTGCAGACATGCCTCGCGTCGCACTTCGACGTCGAGCACTCGACGTTCCAGTTCGAACCGGCCGGGCATCGCGAACACGACCCGCACGGCTGAGTGCGCCCTGTGCGACGATCGATGGCGATGGACGATCAGACGGATGCGGAACTGCGGACGTTGCGCGCGCGTGCCTACGGCCCCGAGGCCGACATCGACGGCGACGCGGCCGCGCGCGAGCGGTTGCGCGTCCTCGAGGAACGCCTTCGTCGAACCGACACCACCTCGGTAGAGACGGAGGATGCCCCCTCGATTCCGCCGGCCTCGCCGTCGGCGCTCGACGAACTCTTCGCGGACGGCAACGAGGACGCGGAGGACGCGGAATCGCCGCGCGCGGCGCCCGACATGCCCGACGCCCATGGGGGCTTCCTCGAGCGCGTCCGCTCGACGCGGCCGTCGGTGGCCGTGTGGGCACTGTCGCTCGTCCTCACGGCGGTGGTGGCGGCGGCGATCGCCTACGGCGCATCCCGACTTGTGCCGTCGCCCACGGCACCCGGCGCCCGCGTCGTCGCCACCGTCGGCGAGGGCCAGCGGGGCGAGGACGACATCGCCCGGTCATGGTTCGGTTCCGACTCCGACGCCCGATCGTATACGTACGCAGGGCTCACCATCCTCACGACCGATGAAGGGTACGGAGCGGGCGAGCAGGCGTGCATCGTGGTCGTCCCCGCCGCCGGGGTGAACTGGGAGGACCGGGTCATCAACGGGCAGGCCTACTCAGGTTGCTCGGGCGGTGCCTTCCCGGCGACCGCGCAGTTCACCGTCGAGGAGACCGCTCCCTCGGAGCTTCGCCAGATGCACCCCGTGGGCACGTCACTGCAGTTCGTGCTTCTCGGGGACGAGATCTCGGTTCTCGCGGTCGACGGAGACGCCGTGACCTCAGCCGCGCTCTGAGTCCACCCGGCGCACGTCGCTCGGCGCCACGTCGGGGCGGAGCCCTCGCCACCGCGCATGGCGCAGCGTCCCGTTCGGAGTGAACTCGGCGAACTCGACTTCGCCGACGACATCCGGCCGCACCCACACGGCGTCCGACGCGTCGGCACGCGGCACGTCGAGGAAGGGATCGACGTCCGCGCGCTCCAGCAGGGCATCGAGGCGCGCGAGCTCGCGCTCGGTGAACCCCGACCCGACGCGCCCCACGTAGGCGAGGCCGTCGGTTCCGGGGATGCCGAGCAGCAACGAGCCGATGCCGCCGGTGCGCCCGCCCTTGCCCGCACGGATGCCGCCGATCACCACCTCCTGCGTGAGGGTGATCTTGACTTTGAGCCACGCCTCCGACCGCTGACCGGGCCGGTACGGCGCGCGCGGGTCCTTCACGACGACGCCCTCGAGACCGAGCGCGCGCGCCGTGGCGAGTGCTGCGGCGACATCATCGGCCACCGGAGGAAGCACGATGGCCGGGATCGCGCCACGCGTGCGCTCTTCGAGCAGCCGCCGCCGTTCCGACAGTGGCAGAGCGGTCGCACCACCCTCGCCCGAGGCCAGCGCGTCGAAAAGGAAGAACGACACCGGTACGCGGGCCGCCTCCCGCGCGATCTCCCGCGGCTTGGTCAGATGCATCCGATTCTGCAGGCGCGAGAAGCTGGGTGCACCAGAGGCGTCCAACGCGACGATCTCGCCGTCGACGACGAGGGGGTCCGGGCCGAATCCGGGATCGACGTCGGTGAGTTCCGGGTAGCGGGCGGTGATATCGGTGCCGCTGCGGGCGCGGAGGGTGAGGCGGGCGCCGTCCCACGTGCCGACGGCGCGGATGCCGTCCCACTTGAACTCCACCCAGGGCTCTCCCCAGCGCGCCGCGGCGCGCGCGGCCTCGGCCTCGGTGGCCGGTGTCGCGAGCATCGGAGCGGTCGACTCCGTGCGCCGTTCGGGGCGAGGAGCCGCCCGGCGCTCGGGTCGGCGGGCGTCGGGAGCCGCCATCCGGTGCAGGAGCCACTGCGACTTCTCCCCGTCGCCGGTCGTGCGGATGAGGGCGAGGCGCACGGTGCCGAGCGGCCCACCGGGCCGCCCGGTCGCCGTGAAGATCACCTCGTCGTCGCGCCACTTCTCCGCCTCGAACGTGCCCGTGTCCCAGATCGTCATGGTCCCCGCGCCGTATTCTCCCCGGGGAATGTCGCCGGCGAAGGTCAGGTACTCGATCGGATGGGCCTCGGTCATGACCGCGAGGTTGTTGCGCGCGCTCGTCTCCGGCACACCCCGAGGCACGGCCCAGCTCACCAGCACGCCGTCGCGCTCGAGCCGGAGGTCGTAGTGCAGCCGCGACGCGTGGTGTTCCTGGATCACGAAGCGCGATCCCGCGCCGCTGCCGGCGGGAGCTGTCTCCGGCATGGGCTCGGGCGTGCGGTTCGCCGTGCGCTTCGCGAGATACGGCGCGAGGGATGCCATGTCCCGAGGCGAGAGTGCGGCGAGCGGGTCGCCGAGCGAGCCGGCACGCTCCAGCACGTCCCACAACATGAGGTGATCCAGGTCCGGATCGTCGAGCTCGTCCCACGTGCGCGGGGCGGCGACGGTGGGGGAGTCCCGCCCGCGCAGGGAGTACGGCGCGATCGTCGTCTTCGCCCCGTTGTTCTGGCTCCAATCGAGCAAGACCCGGCCGGGGCGGAGGGCCTTCGACATCTGGCTCACCACGAGATCGGGGTGATCGGCCTCGAGCAGACGGGCGAGTTCCTTCGCGAAGGCGGAGATCTGCTCGCTCGTGCGCGTGCCGTCGAGGCGGGCGTAGAGGTGGATGCCCTTGCTGCCGCTCGTGACGGGGAAGGCCGGCATCCCGACATCGTCGAGGATCGCCCGCAGCCACCGCGCGACCTCGGCGCATTCGGCCAGCCCGACGCCGGGACCGGGGTCGAGGTCGAGCACGAGCCGGTCGGGATTCTGCCGCGCGCCGTCGGCGTCGAAGCGCCACTGTGGCGTGTGGAGTTCGAGGCTCGCGACCTGGGCGAGGTAGACGAGGGCGGGCACGTCGGCGACCAGGGGATAGTCCTTCGCGCCCGACGAGTGGTCGATCGCCCGGCGGGGCAGCCAGTCGGGCGCTCCCGCCTCGAGGTCTTTCGCGAAGAACGGCGGATGGCCGACTCCCTCGGGCCAGCGCAGGCGCGTGACAGGTCTGCCGGCGAGATGGGGCAGCAGCAGCGGCGCGATCTTCGAGACGTAGTCGATGACCTCGCCCTTGGTCGTGCCCGTGGCGGGGTAGAGGACTTTGTCGAGGTTGCTGAGACGGAGCCTCCGCCCCGCCACCTCGACGAGCTGTCCGCTGCCTGCCATTCCGCCAGGCTAGTGGCGATACGCGTGTGACGGGTGTTCACTGGTGGGATGAGAACGATCTGGAAAGGCGCCCTCACCTTCGGGCTCGTGAATGTGCCGGTGAAGGTGTATTCGGCGACGGAAGATCACGACGTGTCGCTGCACCAGGTGCACGCCGCCGACGGAGGACGCATCCGTTATCAGCGCATCTGCGAGCTCGACGGCGAAGTCGTCGCCTACGCCGACATCGACAAGGCTTTCGACGACGGTGAGCGCACCGTGGTGCTCACCGCCGAAGACATCGCGTCGCTCCCATCGGAGCGCAGCCGTGAGATCGAGGTGGTGGAATTCGTCCCGAGCGACCAGATCGACCTGCTCACCCTCGACAAGGCGTACTACCTCGAGCCCGATTCCGCCTCGCCGAAGGCCTATGTGCTGCTGCGTCAGACGCTGGAGCAGACCGACCGCACGGCGATCGTGCGTTTCTCGCTCCGCCAGAAGACCCGGCTCGCGGCGCTCCGCGTCCGCGGCGACGTGCTGGTGCTGCAGACGCTGCTGTGGTCCGACGAAGTACGTCAGCCGGCGTTCACGGCGCTGGATGAGCCGGTGAAGATCTCGGCCAAAGAGCTGGAACTGTCGGCATCGCTCGTCGAGAGCTTCTCGGGCGACTTCGATCCCACCCAGTTCGTCGACGAATATCAGCAGGAGTTGCGCACCCTGATCGACGCGAAGCTCGAGAAGGGCGACGCGCTCGACACCGCGGAGACCTTCGGCGACCGCGCCGAGAAGGACAGCGGCGGTGAGGTCATCGACCTGATGGCGGCGCTGAAGGCCAGCGTCGAACGCAGCCGTGCGGCGCGTCAGGATGCCGGGGCGACCCCCGCCCCCAAGAAGAAGAAGGCGCCGGCGGCGAAGGCCAAGAAGGCCTCCTGAGGCTCAGCTGCGCGGCGAATCGTCGCCGGGCTCGAACACCTCGGGCGTCCCTCGGTGCACTTCGGGGGCCACCTCGAACGACTCCGGCTCGAGCGTGAGGCTCTCGGCGGTGGCGGCGTCCGTCACCGGAGCCTCGCCCGCGGCGAGTTCCTTCCGCACCTTGCGGCGCTCGGAGAAGTAGTGCCAGAGCGTCACGAGGGCCGTGCCGCCGACGGCGGCCAGCAGGATGAGGTCGATGTACTCGGTCACGAGGTGTGCGATCCACGGGATGAACGCGATCAGGTAGCCGAGCATCGTGAGCCCGAAACCCCACAGCACCGCGCCGATGAAGTTGTACAGGCTGTAACGCTTCCACGGCATGTGTCCGACGCCCGCGGCGACGGGCGCGAACGTGCGCACGATCGGCACGAAGCGCGCGAGGATGACCGTGAGCCCGCCGTACTTGTCGAAGAACGCGTTCGTGCGCTCGACGTTCTTACGGCTGAACAGGCCCGATTCCTTGCGCTCGAAGATCGCCGGCCCGCCCTTGTGGCCGATGAAGTAGCCGACCTCGCCGCCGACGAACGCCGCGAGAGCGATCAGCAGCGACACGACCCAGATGTTCACCCCGAAGATGTCGTTCGTGTGGGTGAGCAGGCCCGAGATCACCAGCAGCGTGTCGCCGGGCAGGAGGAAGCCGACGAGCAGGCCGGTCTCGGCGAAGACGATGAAGCAGACCACCAGCAGGGCCCACGGGCCCGCCGAACTGATGATGAGCTCAGGGTCGAGCCAGGGAATGAGGGCGAGAGAGTGCACTGGAGATCCCGTCGGTCGTGCGTGCGGTCGGCGGTCGAACTGGCGTGAGCCTAGCGGCCCCTGCTGTGCGGAAGGTGGGACTTGAACCCACACGCTCGAAAGCACAGGAACCTAAATCCTGCGTGTCTGCCAATTTCACCACTCCCGCGTGAGGGCAGTCTACCGAGCGCGGGTTGTGGATAATTTGCGCCGCCGGCCTGCGAAGTTGTGAGGATGCCGGGGTGAGCCTCGCCCCCGTCCCCACCTCCGCCGCCCCGCACGCGCCCGCCGTGCGGGCGGTGGCGGAGCGGGTGCGCGACCGGTTGCGCGCCGAGCAGACCGACCCGCAGCGCCACCCCGCGCGGGCGGAGGAGATGGCGGTGGCGGAGGTGCGGGCGCACAACGACTTCGCCCTGGCGCGTGGGTTCGAGCTGATCGACGACGAATCCGCGAGCGTGCGCGCGGTGCTGGCGATGGTCACCGGATACGGTCCGCTGCAGGCGCTCCTGGACGATCCGAGCGTCGAGGAGATCTGGATCAACTCTCCCGACCGTGTGTACTTCGCCCGGGCCGGTCGCAGTCACCGCGCCGCGCTCGTGCTGACCGACGAGGCGGTGCGCGATCTCGTCGAGCGGATGCTGCACGCCACCGGCCGGCGCGTCGATCTGAGCCAGCCGTTCGTCGACGCATCGCTACCCGACGGCTCGCGCCTGCACTGTGTGATCCCCGACATCACGCGAGCGCACTGGGCGGTGAACATCCGGAAGTTCCTGAAAACGCATCGCACGCTCGACGACCTCGTCGTGGCGGGCTCGCTTCCGGAGGACGTCGCGGATCTCCTCCGCGCCGCGATGGCCGACGGGGAGAGCGTGCTGGTCTCCGGCGCGACGCACGCCGGCAAGACGACACTGCTCGCGGCACTGGTCGGCGCCTGCCCGCCGGAGCATCGCATCCTCACGGTAGAGGAGACGTTCGAGTTGGCGGTGCAGGCGCCCGACGTCGTCGCTCTCCAGGGGCGTCAACCGAGCCTGGAGGGCACCGGTTCGATCGATCTGCGTCGCCTCGTGAAGGAAGCGTTGCGGATGCGCCCCGACCGGCTGGTGGTCGGTGAGGTGCGCGGCGCGGAAGCGCTCGATCTGCTGTTGGCGCTGAACACCGGCGTGCCGGGAGCGGCGACGATCCACGCGAACTCCGCCTCCGAGGCGCTGCGCAAACTCGCGGCGCTGCCGTTGCTGGCCGGGCAGAACATCGACGCGGGGTTCGTCCTGCCCGCGCTCGCCACGTCGGTGCAGCTGATCGCCCACTGCCGCCGGGCGCCCGACGGGCACCGCTACGTCGAGGAGATCGTGCGGACCACGGGTGAGGTCGCATCCGGCCGCGTCGACACCGCGCCGCTGTATCGCAGGTCACCGCGATGACGATCCTGTGGGGTGCGATGCTCGCGGCCGGCGTTCTGCTGGTCGCCTCCCCGTGGCTCTGGCCCGCCGGATCAGCTGCCGCGCGCGTGCGGGATCCGAACGGACGCCTCGCGCGGATGCTGCAGGAAGCCGGATACGCGCACGCGCCGATCGCGCGGCCGGTCGTGGTCGCCGGTGTGTCGGCGCTCGTCGCGGCATCGGTCGTCTTCCTCGCCACGGGCCTGCTCGCGGTCGCCTTCGTCGCCGCGGTCGCCGGCGCGGCGGCGCCGTTCGTCTGGCTTCGCCACCGCGCACGGCGCCTGCGCACGTCGCGGCGGGCGCTGTGGTCGGATGTCTGCGACTTGCTGATCGCGTCGGCGCGGGCCGGGATGTCGCTCGCCGATGCCGTGTCGGCGTTGGCCATGAGCGGTCCGCCGCCGCTCAGACCGGCGTTCGCCCGGTTCGCCGGCGACATGGCGGCATCCGGGCACTTCGACTCGAGCGCGCTGCGCCTGAAGGCGACGCTCGCAGATCCCGTCGCCGACAGGATCGTCGAGACGCTGAGGATGGCGCGTCAGGTGGGTGGCACCGAGCTCACCCACGTGCTGCGCGCACTGTCCGCATCGGTGCGCGCCGACGCGACGCTGCGGGCGGAAGTCGAAGCGCGCCAGTCGTGGGTGCGGGGTGCAGCGGTGGTCGGCGTCGTCGCGCCGTGGATCGTGCTGGCCCTACTGGCGCTGCGCCCGGAAGGTGCCGAGGCCTACGCCAGCGCGGCCGGCGTCGTGGTGGTGCTCGTCGGGGCGGGCGTGTCGGGCGTGGCGTACCGCCTGACGATGCGTCTCGGTCGCCTCCCCGAACCGCAGCGGTGGTTCGCATGAATGCCCTCACCCAGGTCGCGTTCGCCGTGGTGCTCGGCGCGGCTCTCGCGGCCGGAATCCTGCTGGCGGCGGTACGCGTGCCGCGATGGTCGGCGCCGAGCCTGGAGCGCCGCATCGCGCCGTACCTCCGCGACGTCGCCGACCCGCGGGGGCTCACGCCGCTCGCGGCGCCGGCGTGGGGGAACGGATGGCGTGCGCTCCGTGACCGCGCGATCGCACTGTGGGGCGGCGGAGAGGTACTCGCGGCGCGTCTGCGCCAGGCCGATTCTGCGCAGTCGGTCGTGGCGTTCCGCGGCTCGCAGCTGGCGTGGGCGCTCGGCGGACTGGCGCTCGGGGCCGCGCTCGCCGTCTCGATGACCCTGACGGGTCGCGGCGGACCGATCGCTGTCCTGCTGCCGCCGCTCGCGGCGATCATGGCCGTGGTCGCCGCCGACTATCGGCTGACGCTCGCGGCACGCTCGCGCGTCGCGCGCATCGAGGACGAACTGCCCACGGTGCTCGAGTTCCTCGCGCTGTGCCTGTCCGCAGGTGAGGGACTGCGCGACGCTCTGCGCCGGGTCGGCGAGATCGGCAGTGGCGAGCTCACGACCGAGGTGCGCCGCGCCGTGCTCGCCAGCGGCACCGGCTCGAGCCTGTCCGATGCGCTGTTGGCGATGGCGAAGGGTGTCGACGTTCCCGCTCTCTCGCGCGCGATCGAGCACATCGTCGCGGCGATCGACCGGGGTTCGCCTCTCGCGCACGTTCTCCAGGATCAGGCGACCGATGCCCGCGAGGACGCCAAGCGGAGCCTCATCGAAGCGGCAGGGCGCAAGGAGATCCTCATGCTGCTGCCGCTCGTGTTCCTCATCCTCCCGCTGTCGGTGCTGTTCGCCGTCTTCCCGGGGATCGTGCTGCTCAAACTCGGAATCGGATGACCGGTGGCGGTCGGAAGGAGGCGGACATGATCCGCACGGTATGGGGGCGGCTACGCGCCGCCATGGATGACGAGCGCGGCGACGTGCCCGGCTGGGTCCTGGTGACGCTCATGACCGCCGGTTT